>Ga0208040_1000068_pt1 | contig 141827 bp, 123 predicted proteins | sample AD_UKC083_MetaG_FD_184431 | JGI IMG/M metagenome (GOLD analysis project Ga0208040, IMG submission 184431) | Active sludge microbial communities of municipal wastewater-treating anaerobic digesters from USA - AD_UKC083_MetaG (SPAdes) (version 2) | ecosystem: Engineered > Bioreactor > Anaerobic...
CTTTCTCAATCAAGCGTTGTCCTTCCGTCATGATGACCTCGCCTACTCCTTGGTCCAACAACGGGACCAGCGTCTGATTCAAATCTTGAAGCGTAACCTTGTCATTCGCAAGCAGCACGTAACGAATCAGGATTCCAAGCGCCTCTTTGCCATCTTCTGCTCGCCATATCGCCTGAAATAGCTCCCTCCAGCCCTCAAAGAAGGTCGAGATTCCCTCCTTATCCCTTGCATGACGCAGCATCAAGAGCGTCAACATCCCCATCGCTTCCAACGCTCGACCCATCAATTGCTCATCGCTTTGCGAGCAAAGATCGTCAACGATATACGTAAATTGAGGCAAGTACTCTTCCAATTCAGGCAAGAACCCCGGAGGAAAGTCAATGAGCGCATGAAACGACATGGGCGCCTTCCAACCTCCCTCCGCGTGCGATAGCACCACAGGCACAATCGCAAGAAGACGCTTTTCTTCGGGGTGTTCGTCGCGCCACCGAGTCCAGATCCTCACCATATACGCAAGCAATCGAAAGGCCATCCAAAGGTCCGACGTGCTTTGGTGCTCGAATAAGACGTAAATGGCAACAGGACAACCCTGAAGCTTTGCACTGTACAGCAAATCCGAGCACGAGCCTTCGAGGGATTCATCGACGTAATGGCTGTCGTGAAGCCGGAGCGTATCCCATTCGATGGCCTCGACGATTCGCGGTGGAAGCACCGCACGAAGCTGCCCAGTCGCGTTATCGAGATCGGAAAACGTTTTGCGAAATAACGCATCGTGGGGATGTGCGACTGGCATCCCATGACTGTAACACGCATAAGGAGGTGGAACAACGGAGCCATATCGAAACGTCTGCGACTGAAGATCAACCGGAAAAAGAGCACGGTGGCTAGGTCGGAACAAGACACGCTGCTCGGTTACACCATCACCCGACACGACGGGAAACCGCAGCTCAAGGTCGCAGCCAAGTCGGTGCAGCGGCTGAAAGCCAAGCACGAGCCACTGTTTCGGCAAGGCTGCGGGATGAAACACTCTCCAACGCTACGCTCACCCACATGGGATTCGTGAGCCTTCTGGAGGACCATCAGCGCCTTGCGCGCACCACGTGAACCGCCGTCTGTCGAACGGCATAGCCGGTGGTGTTGGGGCGGGGGGCCGATAACGGTCCCCGGCTGGCCGATCCGATGGTGCCGGGGTGTTACTTGGAGCGCAGACGGATTCTCGCGACGCAACGCCCCTCGTGCGGTTGAGCACATCGGCCAACGTGGCACCACACCGTCCAAGTATCTGCTCTCTCTTATTGAAGCGCCTATGCTCATAACCCGGTGGGCGTGACCGACGCCGCCCAAGACGGCGAATCGTCCTTCCTCGGCGCGTGACCTTGCGTTTGTTCGCCGAGGCCGAAGGCCGCACGCTCCAGTCACGTGCGTGGCGACGATGCCATTGGCCGGGCCAGGAATCGACGGAAATCCCCCGCAGTTGCGGCCCCCCATCCCTGCCCTTCCCCCCGCGGGTGCGCTTAGCATTGGGATCGACATAAATTTACTCTTTTATTCCAGCTTGTTACACGCACTTCATCGGCTAGCTTCCTTCCTTCTGCTACGAGTCGTACTCGTTCGAGCCCTCTGCCGATGGTCGTGCTTCCGGGCGGCCCCCCAGACGACTTGCCGGTGTAACCACCAATCTCGGCGATGTGGGTCACCGCTTGCCCGATGGTAAGGCTCCGAGCCGCGATGCGCACCCGACCGTAGCGTCGCTTCAGGATGCACACCGCCTTGATCTCGTAATCCGATAATTCGGTGCTTGCAGGCCTTTGCGGCTCGGTGCGAGCAAGGGTTTTGAGACGTTCGATGCGTACTGCCACCGCTGCCAGGATGGTGGCCCACAACTTGACGTTGTTTACCGCTCTAGCCGGTTGTCTTCGACCCTGCACGCTGCGCGCTTCCACGTGCGGTGAAACTCTTCGATGCGCCAACGTTGCGTGGAGCTGTAGACCACCAGTGGCAAGTCTTCGTGTTCGACAGGATGATTTGTATACAATACCCAATCGAGCGCAGCTTCGCCGGCGGGGGTGGTTCCAACCTCTCGCACCCAAACGGCATTGACGCTCATCGGGTAACACTTTTTCGACCAGTTATCGCGCAGTTCCAAGGTCACCGGGGCCACGGTGACATGCATTTGCGCCTGTCGCTCCTTACGCTTTTCAGCACCAGGCACCGATAGCAGGAACTTGTAGGCGATGGGCTGGGCAGCAAGGGCGTCGCGAAGACGGGCAAATCCGCCGCTTTGCTTTCTGATAAGCCGACGATTGGTCTTGGACCGGATCGTGAACCACTCGCCATGCTGGGCAGCTTCCTGCATAAGTATCCGTGAATCTGCTTCGCGATCCATGATCCACCAACGCTTGGACATGGGAGCCTCGAGCTGAAATGTGCTTCGTGTGGTCCGAATGGTGTTGAGCCAGAAGCGCGTCTCCTTGGTTTGGATGGAACGCTTGGCGTTGGGGACCCGGCGCTTTGCATCGCCCTGCTTGTTGGGCTTGCCGCTTCTCACCCACCAGCGAAATTCCCCTGGTCCCACTGGAACGCCCTGCGGGTCGACCGCCAGGCAGGTGATGACCTTGATGCCAGTGCCCTGCTTATGTCCTGAGCCCAGTCGTCCCATGCCTTTGGTCTTGCGAGAGTCAGGCAGACTCGAGCTGGAGCCGTCGACAGCCAGCCAAACGAACGGCTCGCGGGCGATTTGCCGTGCCGCGGCTACTGCGGCGGCGTGGCCGACCGCCTCGGCGGAGATACGCTCATTTTCGACGAAATCGTAGGCTGCTTCGCGTTCGCGCGGGTCAGTCATCCCTTGGCTGATGGTTCCTCCGCCGCCGCGCACCACGGTGGCAGCGATTTTCAGGAGCCTCTTATCGTTGCGCAGGTCTCCCAACTTCGCGGTTCCGAACTGTAAAAATGCCCATTCCCTGGCTTGTATGTCGTCCATGCCGTGTCCAACACACGAACAGGGATGGCCATTCCCTAACTTTGTGAAATTGTTCATTAAGTTGAGTATGGAGCCAGATCACAGAAATAAACGGGGGGCAGGGCATGGGGGCAACTAGCAACAGCTCGCTGGCGACGAGGCCACGGCTGCTTCAACCCCGGGCGCCGAATGCTTCCGCCGCTTCGTCCAGACGAACAAATGCATACCCCGATGCCCGAAGCCTCTGAATGACCCCCGCGAATATCAATAGCTTGCGATCCAACGATATGCGGATGTCCGGTTGATGCCCCTCCAGAGCCGACAAACCATCGAACCGATCAAGCCAATCGATTCCATGCAGCTCGAGATTGACCAGCGGCTCGCCAATCACCATGCGCGTCAGCCAGAGAGCACCTTTTTCTCCCGCAAGCGTCAAACTCGTTCCAATATAGGGCAAGCGCAATCCCCGGGTGACTTGAATCGGCAATTCGACCGGCCCCTGCCCCCGACACCGAAACGGACGCCCAAGACGATAAGGGCGCGTGGGCGCGCGTAACGTTCTTGGATGATCCAAAATGGACCGGCTCTCCCTTCCTTGGAAACGAATCCGACCCATCGCCAGCGCCTTGGCCGCGTGGTAAGCCGGACAAGGAAACACGGAAGAGTCGTACTTCACCCCGGCTTCCCGCAACACATCCACGAGTTCATCCGTGATCAGATAACCAGGCGCGCGAAAGCCACCCGGACGAACGCCGGTATGCCGTTCGATCGCCTCCGCCGCATCGATGACCTGCGCCTTCATCTCCTCTTTGCTCCGACGCGTCAGATCATAAAAGTGATCGAAGGAGTGGTTGGCCAGCTCGTGCCCACGGCTCGCAAGTCTTTGTAATATTTGACTATTTTTTGAATGCGCCAGATCCGAAGCGATTACGAATAAGGTGAGAGGGATGTTTTGAGAAGCCGCGAAGGCCTCCAACCGCTCCAGAGCAACCTGGTAGACAACATGAGCCAGGTCCCCCGAAGGCGGTGGAAGGCCGTGGATATCGAAGTAATTCGTTATCTCATCGAGGTCGACGGAGACCGCACAGAGGCGAGGTGCGGGAAGAGGCATCATCGATACGGATCAGGCGCCAGCCATTTTCTTGGCTTCTTCGGCGAAGTCTTCCTCGGCGCGGGACAGTCCCTCACCCAATTGGAAACGAACGAATCCGAGTAGGGTGATGGATCCACCAGCTTGTTGGGCAGCTTCCGCACGAACCTGGTCGACACTCTTTCCGTTTTCGATGACGGAATCCTGGTCGACGACGCATAGTTCGGTGTACCACTTATTGACCTTGCCCTCGATGATTTTGGGCCAGGCAACCTCGGGCTTTCCTTCTTGTTTGAGTTGTTCGGCGAAAATCTCTTTCTGCTTCTCGATGTCCGCCGCGGGCACCTGGTTGCGATCGAGATACAAGGGGCTCATGGCGGCAATTTGCATGGCGGTATCGTCGACGAACTTCAGATAGGCCTCGTGTTTGGCGACCGCGTCGTTTTCGGCGGCGGTGGCAAGCAGAACACCAATTTTTCCGTTCATGTGAACGTAAGAATGCACGTTGCCGGCGGGAGCATCGAGGGTAAGCCGCTGCATCCTTCGCACGTCGATTTTTTCGCCAATCGTCGCGATGAGATCGTCGCGAATTTCGGCCACGGTTTTTCCGGCGGCCATCTTGGAAGCAAGGAGTTCGTCGAGGTTGTTGACGTTTCCAACGAGCTGAGCCACCTCGTCGACGAAGGCTTTGAACTTGTCGTTTCGTGCGGCAAAGTCCGTCTGGATATTGATTTCGACGAGCGTTCCGGCGCGTCCGTCGGTGGCCATGTTGGCGCGGATTTCGCCCTCGGTGGCGGTAGCTGTCGCACGCTTGGCGCTCTTGGCCTTTCCTTTTTTGAGAATGATTTCAACAGCCTTGTCGATGTCGCCTTCGGCTTCTACCAACGCGTTTTTGCAATCGGTCATACCGGCTGCCGTGCGCTCTCGAAGCTCACGGATGAGCTGGGGGGTAACGCTAGCCATGAGTCATACACTCCTTATCACTCGGTCCGCCCGCTGGATGTTGGACGGACCGAACCGAATCAAAGATGGGAAAGGGAAAATCAGTTGCGATGCGCGCCACCGCCCCCCGCACCACGAGGACGTCCTCGATAAATCGAAGGCTCCGGACCGCGTGAACGAGAGGAATGCGCATTATCCCTCGAAGCATCATCTCCACGACCGGCCAGTTCGTCTTTGCGACGCTCCGAGCCTTCCAGACAGGCATCCGCCACGCGCGAGGTGATGAGTTTGATCGAGCGAATGGCGTCATCGTTGCCTGGAATCACCATATCCACCTGGTCCGGATCGCAGTTGGTATCCGTGATTCCCACCACGGGAATATTGAGTTTGCGCGCTTCGTGAACCGCGATTTTTTCCATCGATGGATCGACCACGAACATGACGTGGGGCAGATTTCCCATGTTTTTCAGGCCGCCGAGGTATTTCTCGAGACGAGCCCGCTCTTTCTCGAGCTTGACGACTTCCTTTTTCGGAAACTGCTCATAGCTTCCGTCTTCGGACATGCGCTCGAGAGTGCGCAGACGATCGAGACCTTGCTTGATGGTGCGGAAGTTGGTGAGCGTGCCGCCCAGCCAGCGATTGTTGACGAAAAACATTCCCGCGCGCAGGGCTTCTTCCCGCACGATGTCCTGGGCCTGGCGTTTGGTGCCGACAAAAAGCACGCTGCCACCACGAGAAACGGCTTCTTGAATGAAGTCGTAAGCACGGGTGAAAAGCTTGGCGGTTTGATCGAGATCGATGATGTGGGTGCCGTTGCGCGCGCCATAAATGTACGGGCGCATTTTCGGGTTCCATCGCTTGGTCTGATGGCCGAAATGAACACCGGACTCGAGCAAAGCGCGTACGGACAAGGCTGGCGAGCCCGGTGCGCGCGGCGCAAAGCTGGGCATCTCAGGGGCAGGTTCTTCCGGAGCTTGAACGGGGGTCACTTCTTCTGTCACTTGCGCTCTCCTTTCGGTTGTTTCCTCTGCTTCACCAGCCCGCCAACTCCTGATCGAGCACCGGACGAGCCGTTTGCGCTGTGAAGCGTGTGAGATTCTTTCCCTTCCATGGGGAAGGGCGAGCACTGTAGACGCATCGCAAACGATGTCAAGAGCCAGATGAAGCCGAATCCACCATTTTTCAAGCCTGCATCGACCAGAGCGATTTCAAGGAAAAATCCGCCACTTAGGTGGCCCCCACCACGAAAAACGACTTGCCTTGCCCGCGAATCCAGACAATTGGTGACGTTGGGCACGGTTGACAACGTTCGGGCTTTGCATAGGCTAGGCCTCCGATAGTCAGGTGGCTGACCGGTTCAACCGCGCACTGTTTTCGACTCTGTGCCCCCATTTTTCTAGAATACCTGCTTGAACACCGGACGGCACCACCCTGGCAAGTTGAAAAACCGGAAGGCATAGAAGGATATTCAGGTGATCGACGTGGATTTTTTCAAAAAACTGCCGCGCGCCCTGCCAGGCCTAGCCCTCATCGTCGCCACCATGGTGGTGATCCGATATTGGGTGGAACCCTGGATGAATGATGCCGTCTTATTCGGGCAAAAAGGGTGGTTCGTCAAAGTCGTCCACCTCAATTATATCCTGCTCGGTATCCTGGCCGGCCTGATTTATCGAAACGTGCTATTCGGCGGCAAGATCCCAGCGGTCTTGGAAGACGGATTCAAATTATCTCGCCTTTTCATCAAAACCGGCATCATCCTGCTCGGCTCCTTGTACACGGTCCAAGCTATCGTACAGCTTGGAATCATGGCGGTTTTGCTCATCGGCGGCTTCGTGATCCTCACCATCACCCTGGTGCTGTGGCTCGGTCGGGTTTTCGGATTGGACCGCTCCATGACCGGAGTGTTGGCCAACGCGCTCAGCATCTGCGGGGTAAGCGCCGCCGTGGCTACCTCCCCCGCCGTGGAAGCCAAAGCATCCCATGTCGCCTACTCCATCGCCACCATCCTCGGATTCGGCATCCTCACCATGTTCATCAGCCCCTTCATCGGCCACGCCCTAGACCTGACGGACCTGCAATACGGCGCTTGGATCGGTACCGGTATCCTCAATTCCGGACAGGTCCTCGCCGCCGCCCTCGCCTTCAACCCACAAGTCGCGCCGGGAACCGCCGTATCCATCGCCGAAATCTGGAACATCATGCGCGTCATCTCCATCCCCTTCGCCGTATTCGCCGTCACCCTCTGGTACTGGTCCGGTAAATCGGCCGAAAAAGGCGACTCCACCACCGCCCAACGCAAGGGCCTCGGCTCGCTGCTCGTGGAAAAATTCCCCGTTTTCGTCATCGGCTTCATCGCCATGGTGGTCCTGACCAGCCTGGGCGCCTTCGGCGACGTCGGCATCAAAGGCGGCCCCCCCGCCTCGGAAACCATCAAAATGCTTCGCCTCTGGATGACTTGGATTTTCGGCTTCGGCCTGGTCGGCCTCGGCGCCTATATCGACTTCAAAGAACTCGCCCAGGCCGGTGGTGCCCCGCTCAAAGTCGGCCTGATCGTCGGCATCACCAAATACGTCCTCGCCCTTCTGGTCGTCCTTTTGATCCGCGACTACCTCGTCGCCATCTGAGCAGGAGATAGCATCATGGCGGATTCACAACAAGACGATAAGAACCAAGGCTCCCCGAGCGAAAACAAAATGACCCTGTTCCGGGATGACCGTTCCGAGGATATCGGTGCCATCCTGCTCGCTGCCGTCGTCATCGTGACCATCGTAGTCCTGACCATGGGGAAAAATCCCTCGTCCTCAAACGCACCATCGCCCTCGTCGAGCGCGGCCACAAGCGCCGGCAGCGTCGAAAACCCACCCGCCTCCTCACGCCCCTGAACAAAAAAAACTTATGTTTTTCCAATACATACAGGTTGCCGTGGATGGCAGTGACGCGTCGCAAACAGCCTTGGAACAGGCCGTCTGGCTCGCGCGTCATGCCAACGCGGTCCTGACCGGTTTCTATATCCTGGATACGGGATGGGCCGACTTCATCGGCAATGATTGGCAATCCTCCGACGGAGCCCGACGCGGCTTTCTCGACCATATCGGAAAAGAACAGACCAGCCAGGCCGAATTGGCCCGCCTCCAGTTCGAAACGGCGGTCCAAGGTCTCGCGCAAGCCCAGTTTATCGTGCTGACAGGAGATCCTATCCGAGTTCTGGTCGAACGGCTCAACGATCCACGGTCGGATCTGCTGGTTTTCGGACGCAAAACCTTTCAAGTCAGCGGAAGACCAAGCCTGAAAACCGCCGCCCAGAGCCTCGTCAAGCAAGGGCGAAAACCCGTGCTTCTGCTGCCTTGAGGACCGAAAAGCCCGAAATATATGTAACTACATGAATTTAGTAATGTAATTCAAAGAAAGGCCAATCGGTGGGACCGTCGAAGACCTCGGTCGGCAGTTGCCTCTGATCGACACCAACGCCGACGTCCGAGCAGCGTCATCAACGGGATCATCAACCACAGTCCCGATCCGTGATGGCGGTTCACGACACCACACGCGCATCCATCTTTTGAGTCTTTGGACGAATCCTTGGAAATAGACGCCCCAGCACCACTTCCGTCGGACACCCCTGAATCGCTCATCATGCCTCCGCTCCCCCCAGATACCCCTGAATCATCCACGGTTCCACCACCCTCATTTCCGCTCGCTCCCCCTGCCCCCCCGGCATTTCCTCCAGCGCCTCCTTCACCCCCCTCTCCTCCCGACGAGATCGGTCCAATATACTGCCTTGCCACGACAATCTGGTCATCCCACAGTTTCTGGTCTCGCTCGCTCGTCCAATTCCCCCCCACATACGCACTGTAGGTGAACAAATTGATTTTCAAGTCGTTCGTATCCCGAAACCGCATCCCTTCATAATGACCCACCAACACACCATCGATCCACATCTTCAATTCACCATTTCGGGATGGCACGTCGTTGGCTTTGATCATCATTTCGAAGCAATACCAGCGGCCTGCTTCGACCTGCATCGGTTCAACGAGGTTCGGCAGGAGTTCATCCCCGTAGATGCCTTGCTGTTCGGGGTGGTAGGTGTAAAAGCGAGGGTGACGTTCGAAATCTACGAAGAGCTTGCAGGAATACTTGTCATAACCCGTCGGCACTTCCCCTGCCCCACTTGCTCCCGGCGCCTTGGCATAGACGCCCGGCATTTTATGCTGGGTGAAGTCGTAACCGGGCTCCCACATTCGATACCACCGCACGTAGACCCTGTCGGACTCCTCGATGACGGGGTGGATCTCTGTGGGGGCGTGAGTTCCTTGGATATGCTGAATTTCGAGCGCTCCCTTTCCACTGCGCACATGGTCGGGTTCTGAGGTCCACCCAAATCCGATATTGTCCCCAAACCAAGCGCGCGAGGCGGTTTCATCGTCAAAATCCAAAAAGTACAGGACATCGGGATGAACCCCCAACCCAATATCGTTCGGATAATTTGCAGCCAGGCCGGGCCCCTCTTGTCCATGAGCCACGTTTCCTAACAACAGTCCCGCGACGACCCCACCCAATCCAAGCCAACACCTCATTCGGCCATGATAACAGAAACGAGAGCCGCAGCAACCACTCCGATGTTTTCTCGATGTGGGTTGCCACCGTGCGGACTCGAGCCTAGCATCCGCCCGCGGCAGAAGGACTATGCTCTTGAGTTCTATTTTTCTATATAATATAGTTTTTCAGCACGATGTCGTTTGTATCGAAAGATTAGAAAAATGACGACGGGAGCAACACCGGCGGCCCAGAGAGCAATGCTCAGCGCCAGAACGGATGCCACCCATCGAAAAGCAAGGTTTCCGCTTTCCCAATCGAGGATCGCCCATCCGAGCAATCCACAGCGCACCATATGATGGAAGCCGCTCAGAGGGAAAAACCAAAGCCATGTCCACGCGGTCAAAGCAGTCACCCACAGCGCGGCTCGCCCAACACGTCGCAGCTTTGATTCGCCCGCTTTCATCCACCATCTCCAACGATTTCACCAAAACCACACCGTGTTGGTGTGCGAGGTCCAAATCCTACCAATCTTTTGCCGGTATGCCAAGGGAGGCCAACCCAATGCCAAGCCCTGAAGGATTGGTTGGAAAAACCGCATTGAAGTAACCGATTATGCCCCCTGTAACCGTGTCAGGCTCCCTGCCTTCTGCCCTCGTCCAGCCTCGTTCAAGCAAGCGGCAGAAACCAAAACCGTCCGTCTGCATGCTCATACCGCCAAAACTCCCAAGGGCATCGCTATCATCCGTTGGGCCGGTGCTTGCATCACAGCCCCGGCAAGCACCACACAACGCTCCAATTCCCCTTCCCCCTTCACCTCGCTCCCCTCCCCCACCACGCATTCTCGCAGCCTCACCCGCGGGTTCATCACGGCCGAGGGGGCAACCCACGACGATATCCCCCGTTTTTTCAGCCACATAAGGTTCGCCCGCAAGTATTGCTCCGGTGTTCCGATATCCACCCACTCGCCTTCGTGCCACGCCACCCCCACCCGGCCTTGTTGCCGAAGCCACGGCAGCAGAGCATCTCCCACCAAACAGCCTTCCGGCGGGAGCCGTTCACGTAAACGTTCCGTAAGCACCATCACCCCAAGGTAATCTCCCCCTGCCTCTTCCTCCGAAAATCGCTCTCCCCGCAGCCGCGCCACCGCAGCGACGCGGCTCACTCCCACTGTCCCCTGCCCCGCGGCACGACGAGCCACCAACAAAGTTGCAGCGGCTTCGAGGGTCCGGACCGCCTGGGCGTGACGTGCGAGTAGCCCTGGCAAATCCACATCCAATTGCATATCTCCGTTCCAGACGAGGACATCGCCGCGCCCCAGCACGCCTTGGGCGTTGGCCACCCCTCCGGCTGTTCCCAGGATCCGTGTCTCGTGTAATACATTGATTTCAAAAGGTATTTTGTCTTCGAAGGCTTCGGCCCGATGGTGTGTATTCATCGCGATGGGCCCCACGCCGAACGATCGAAGCTGCTCGATGATATGATGAAATGCCGGACGGTCCCCGATAGGCAGCAACGGTTTGGGGATATGGTCGGTCAAGGGACGTAATCTGGTACCGAATCCAGCGCATAAAACCATGGCAGACAAAGGGGGCATGATTTTTTCTACCACATCGACCGCGGGCTCCGAAGCTTCTTACCAAAACAGCCCGTCCCTATCGTTGCCCTCCCTATTTTGCCGCGCCGGGCAGGTCCCCTTGCTGGTTCGGCACGGTGTGATTGGCATCACAACACCGCCCGTACCGGATTGGCTCTGTCGCCATGGCGAACGAGATACGCCTTGATCCGCGTTCAGGGGCGCAGGTTGCGAGATTGGCTCATTTGCGGTAATGCCAGCGCCATTTCGTTTGCGCCGCAGTGAGATAACCGTAATAGAGTAAGTTGGTGGAATTGCCCGCATGGAGCGTGATTCCGCGGTAGGCGCCGCTTTTGAATGAGGCGTACCAGGAGTCCGGCAGTCGAACCCACTTGCCTTCCGGTTTTCCGAAATTGACTTCCAATGTTTGGTTGATTCCGGGGAACGTGCCGGGCTTGGTGCTATGGCCATGAACACCGATACGAGCCACCCCCCCGGAATTCCAATACCAGTGGGCTGCATAACAATACACCCAAATATCCAGTACTTGCGCACCAGCCAGGTCCGTAAACATCTTGTCCGGCGCACCAATCGCGGACTTCAGCACCCCATTCGATTCCAGATACTGGCCTTGATAATTATTCTGTTGATTATAATTATACTGGCCGCCGGAACCGAGATAGGACTGATCCCACTTCCTTGCCGTATCCGCCGATGTGTATTCGCACGTTCCGCTGACGCAGCTACCGGAAGGGCATGCGCGCCCGCAGGAGCCACAGTGATTTTTGTTGGTGGCGAGGTTTACCTCGCAGCCGTTTTCGCTGTTATTATCACAGTTGCCATATCCGCTATTGCAGCTTTTCAACGCGCAGACACCATTCGTGCAAGAAGCAGAAGCATTGGAAAATGAACATGTTTTTCCGCATGTACCACAATGGCTCAGGCTGGTTTTCAGATCCGTTTCGCAACCGTTGCTCGCATTGCTGTCGCAATTGCCATAGCCGGAAAGGCATTGGAACCCGCATGTTGCGCCGGCACAGAAGGTCGTCGCGTGGGCGCGGTCCGGACATACATTGCCGCATTGCTGACAATGGCTCGGATCGGTATTGAGATCCGTTTCACAACCATTGCTAGCGTTTCCATCGCAATCGGCGAATCTCCCCTGGCATACGAATCCGCAATTGCCGCTTTGACACGTGCTTTGCGCGTGAGCCATCGTGGGGCAGGCATGGGTACAGGTTCCACAATGACCGGGGTCGGTATCGAGATTCGTTTCACAACCGTTGGCTGGATTTCCGTCGCAATCGTCAAAGCCGGGCAAACAGGAAACGAGAATACATTCACCGTAAAAACAATCGGTTACGGCATTGGGGAGGGAACAAGTGCATCCGCATTGGTTGGCAACACCAGCGCCTCCGCAGGTGTTGGGCGGTTTGCAGTCTCCACAATCCAACGGACCGCAATCGGTATCGACAATGCCGCAGGAAGCCCCGAGTTGGGAGCAGGTTTTCGCTGTGCAGCCACATTCGTTGGCAATCCCCCCGCCCCCACAGACGTCGGGAGCTTTGCAATCCCCGCAGAATAGAACATCGCTGCAACCATCCGATATCAGACCGCAGGCAGCTCCGAGTTGGGAACAGGTTTTGGCGGCGCAATCGGCGCCACCGCAAAGATTCGGGCCAGCTCCTCCACATATTTGACCAGGATCACATTCCCCGCAGTTCAGCGTTCCATCACAACCATCGAGGACCGTGCCGCAATTGACGCCCAGTTGAGAACACGTTTTGGGAGTACAACCACATTCATTGTTTTCACCGCCCCCACCGCAGGTTTGAGGATACGCACAACCGCCGCAATCAATCGCCTCCCCACATTGATCCGAAACCCAACCGCATTGAGCATTCAATTGCAGGCAGGTTTTGGGAATACACCGCTCGGTTCCGCACGTATTGGGACCAGCACCGCCACAAAACTGCCCCGCCGGACAAGTGCCGCATTCCACTTTGTCGCCACAACCATCGGGAATCGAACCACAGGTGGCCCCGACTTGCACACAGCTTTTCGGCTTACACGCGACCGGAGGCGCTCCTTCCGGCAATACCTCCGTTTCCCCCGGAGCATCGAGCAGCTCATCGCCGCTCCCTTCCCCTACGCTCGCGTCTTCGTCGTCCGCTGGCTCGCTTTCTCCTCCACATCCAAGGAAGGCCAAAAAAAGCGCTGCAATCAACGAGACATAAACAGCCTGGCCGTCCCACCCGCAGCTCCGGAAAAAGCCGAGCCACCACCGCCGCGAATCGGTCCCCAATTTCCCATTTTCGGCCATCGTCTCACCTTTTTCCCCAGATGCTGTCGCCATCCACCGGGAATCCCCAGGAATCCCGAGTGATTATGCCCCATTTTGCATTTCAATGCAACCGTGTTTTTACACTCGTACTCCTTGGTAACAAGCGGTCCGACCACGTCGAGATGATCCGACACCAGCCTCCCTCCTCGCCTTTTATGGCTATTCCCCGTCTTTTCCAGACCAAGAGCCCCCTGCCCATGCATCCCACCCCCCTATTTTTTCCGCTACAATGCGCTCCAACGCCTCGCGCGTCACGCCCAATCGCTCCGCCAACAAATGGGCCAGCGACGTTTTCGCAACCCCCGGCACGAAACGATAGGTAGGTTGATTGTCTCCATCCAACTCCACCTCGAGAAAAGCCAACCCCCGCACCGGCCTTTCCCTTTCCAATTGCTGCGCCATTCCCAAATAATGCGTGCTGATGAAAACCTGCGGACGAAGCCTCGGAAGCAGCGATATCACCACCCGCGCAATCTCCTCGCCTTCCGTCGGATTCGTTCCGGAACATAATTCGTCGATCAACGCCATCGATGCCGGTTGCAGCTCCTCAAAAAGCCTACGAATTCTAACGAGTTCCGTACCTAACCGTCCCTCGGTTTGCGCCACATCCACCTCATCGACCAGAGAGACAAAAAGGGTGGGCGCTCGGATCAATCGCGCCCGCGACGCCGGCACGAACACGCCGCCCTGCCCCAGGCATTGCACGAGACCCACCGCCTGCAAAAGCCTTGTTTTTCCGCCGGAATTCGGGCCCGTGAGCAATACCAGCGCATCGTCGCACCCCAGCCGCACATCCACCGGCCGCGGCTCCACCCCCTGCAATTCCAACAATGGATTGAATACCCCTTCCAACACCCGCTCGATGACCCGGTTTTCCGATGGGCAGGCAGCGTCCACGATCTCCGGCAGGCAAACCGAAAACCCACGCCTGGTCGACCGATCCCGAAATCCAAGCCCCGCCAAATAAAACTGCATCGGCCCCACAAGCGCCAAACAAACCACCACCGTATCCACCAACGACGAAAATACCTCGTGAAAAAGCGATACCACGATCTCCCGCTGCCCGTAACGATGCCCCCGCACCACCGCCATCAGCCGCTGCCAGACACGTTGCCAAACTGATGGAAGTAATGGATTTTGCTCGTTTTCTTTTACACTCCGCAAGGCCAATTCCCGCACATGACCATCCGCCCCCAATCGCAATCGAACATCCACCGTCGCAAGATTCCCCTCCAAATCCAATAATTGCCTCAAACGCTCGTAGCCTTGCGATCCACGCATGCGCTGCCCCGCTTCCCGCAATCTCGAAAGCAGCGACGTTGCCTGCCCAAACCCTTCCGCAAGAGCCTCCACACACGCCTGAACCGCGCGCAAAATCTCGAGTTTCCTCGCTATCGGCTCCGGTTCCTCTTGCAGGGTGCTGTCGAGATGCGAGCGCAACCGGGCCACCGCACGATACACCCGCTCGAGATCCGAGCGAATCACTGGCTGTTCCAGCAGTTCGGAAAAAACCTCCTGACGCACCCGTGTATCTGCCGGATTCGACGGGGGATGCGATAACGCCCGCACAAGAAATGCCTCGTGAATCCGATGGGGGATACCGTCAATTTCTAAAGGAAAACAGGTTCTTATGAGATCATCGAGAAATAGATGTCCCGCAAACGTTTCCGCATGCCAGTTCGAAGGACTCAACGGTGTAGCCCGTACGAGTTCATCGAATATCTCCGTACACTCACCCCCCTCGAAGGCGAAACGAACAAGCCCCGCCACCGACGCCAGATCAGTCCAAGCCTGCGTTTTTTCATGTAAAATATCTGGAACCGCCAGGTTCGATCCGCGAAACGGGTCGTCGGAGGGGCATTCCTCCCAAAGCTCCCCTCGCCCACCAGACGCTCGCGCTGGCACGCCACGACTCAACGATAGCGAATTCTTATCGCTCATGATCTCATCGGCAACTCGCATCCCCGATTCATCGAAAACCTCGGGGTTCCGAGGGACCGCCCCATCCCCTCATGGGACGTCGAGCGTATACGATAGATTGTTGGCTTTTTCATGAATGTTTTCCACCACCAGGAACATGGGCCCCCCTTCGGTCAAAAAGGCGTCGATAAGAGGGTTTTTATCCTGGGCCCCGCGATCGTCGTTGCGCGCAATCCAGGAGCTTATCGCATCGGCATAAATCATCAATCGGCCGTCCATATCCCCTTTCGCCTTCAAATCCACCACGATATCCGCGCCCTTCGAACCCGTAAAGGCATAGAGGCGAAGACCGGAGGGCGAGCCGAGGGAATCGGTAAAATGCGATGGGAATACGAGAGGTTGCCCTTCGAAGGCCGAAGTCGCGTGTTCCGTGGCTTGCAGCGAATAGGTGAAGTCCACCCCTCCCACCGCAGGAGAAGAAAGATTGCGAACATCCCGCACCGCTACATAATAGCCGCCCGAATCCATCGCCAAGAACTCGAGCGTCGCAGGCTTTCCGACTGCCACTTTGACGTAATCATCACCCGGCGCTTTGTTGCCTCGTCCATCATCGAATACAACGAGATGTGGTTCCAGCGCGGACCCGGGCGGCAGCCACACCACCACGCGAACCACCTTGCCAGCCTCGGCTTGCACCCGAAAAATGTCGGCGTCCCCCACCGTGCCTATGCTTCCCCGCATATCCGCATCCAACGGCAATTCGTTGTACTCTTCGAGCGTCGCGCCATCGTTGGGCTCCGTTTCGCTGAGTTCCACCAGCGTCACGTCCGCCTCGGCAACGTCGTTTTGAACCGGAGCATCGGAGGAAGCTTCCGACGACGCCTCCCCCACATCCTCCGCTGGCCCCCCCTCCCCCTGGGAAGGAGTATCCGACGGAGCATCCGCGGAAGAATTCGTCTCCGCCAAGGCATCCTCCGCGGGAGTAGAGTCACCGGGCGCATCGGTGCCGGCATCGGCGTGAACATCGGAAGGCGACGATGTTTGCTCGTCAGTGCCGCAGGCGGCGAGCCATAAGGACAACCCCACCAGGGGAAGACATGGCCAGGATCTGTTCATCCTATTGAAATCCTTATATTATTTTGTTGAACGACCCCTGCGGGGGACTGATCCGAAGCATGGTTTCGCACGATGGATCGGGCTCGTCAATCGATCATTGGAGGAGTTGGGGAGCATCGCGACGATTTTCGGCGTTGGGGTTCGAGCGTTCGAAAACGCGGCTACTTCGGTGTGTGGTCGTCGTTCGAGGCGTTTCCGGAGCAGTCTGCCTCGAGCCTTTTCAAGCCTGCCTGGGCTCTTTGCTGCCCTGGCTGCAGGTGAAGGGCAAGACAGAAAGCATCCCGGGCGGAGTCATTTCGTTGTAATTTTTCGAGGGATTCGCCCAACCCCAGGGCCGCGGCCACGGAAACGGAATCCAATTCCAGGACTTTGGCATAGCTTTCCGCCGCTTCTGCCCAACGCTTCGAGGCCGCCATCGCATCCGCCAGGCCGAGCCATCCCGCGGGGTCCTGCGGCGCATAACGTAGCAATAACACATAGCTTTTTTCTGCGTCCCGCAGATTTCCTCTTCGCGCCTGGACGCGACCCAGGTCGAGCAGGATATCTGAACGATAGGGCGCCCAACGATGAGCTTTGCGCAACAGCGATTCGGCTTCCTCCCAGCGCCCTTGGCGGGTTCTCAGAATTCCCCATAGATGCATCACGTCTTCATCCCAGGGGTTATCCGCCTGGCTTCGCGCCAGCGCCCGTTGTGCTTTTTCCTCCTCCGATAGGGCGATCCGCGCCCTGGCCAACCCAATTCGGGCCCCGTATAGCGTGTCGTCGTAGCCCAGGGCGGTTTCGAAGTGCCCCGCTGCCGCCCCCGCCTCGCCCGAAGCGAGTACCGCCGCCCCCAAGTTGTAATGAACGAGAGCGGCTCGCGGGACGTCGTCGCGCAAGGAAGATAGCACTTCGATCGCCTCTTTTCCTCGCCCAAGACCGAGGAGCCAATGGCCGTAATCGAGCCGAAAGCGATAGTCTTCCGGGCGCAGCGCCAACGCTCGTTCATAGTAGCGCCCCGCGTGGGAGGGGTGCCCCAAAGCCGCGAGTTGCGTGGCGGCTTCGAATTGTCTATCCGCATCATCGGGATAAAGCGCCGCCAAGGCTTCATAATAGGGGAGCGTGGTAGCAATCTGATGCTCATAAAGGGGGACGCTATGGTTCGACACGTCGAGTTCGCGCGCTCGGCTCAACAGACCCCCGAGGACGAGCCCCTGCCCTTCCGCCGACCGGACGATAGCTTGTTTTTGATCGGGAGAAGCTTTCACCAACCAAGGTGAAATGGGCTCCCGAACCGCCAACAGGCGAGCGGGAACCATGCGACGCCCCAGGGAAAAGGCGGTTCGATACGGAATCATAGGGCGATCATCGTGCTGAACAGGCAATCCCCGCGTCCACGCCTCCAAGGAGGCAGGGCCGGCGATAAATAGGTTTAGAAGTTCTTCCACGCTTTCGACCCCCCAATCCGCCAAGTCCTTTCCGATGGTGGAATCACGCAATTTCGCTGCGATTTGCGCGGGATCGATCGCGAGCGGTCGGCCGCGAATCCCCACCAACTTGGCGTATCCCACCTGGCCGTAGGTTTCGAAACCCACATTGGCCCATAAGGTCATAGAAGGGAAAGCCTGCTGAAAGGTACGCACGATCATCTTGAATTCGCGCTCCGACAGACCATGCAGCGGGAGCCATTGCACCACGATTCCGCCTTCCGAAAGCCTGTCTCGCACCAATTCATAAAACTCCACGGTATATAAAATCCATGAATCCACGGCCTTGGGATGGGTGGAGTCGATCATGGCCACATCGAAACGCTCCGACGTGTTGAGAAGGTATTGCCTTCCATCATCGATATGCAGATGAAAACGGGGATCATCGAGAACGCCGCGATTTTGCTTTTCGAAGTACCTGGCTCCGCGAGCCACGGCGGACGATAAATCCACGACGTCGAGGCTATCGAGGGGATGGGCAAGTGCGGCGCCCGCGGAAATTCCCGCGCCCAGACAAATCATGACCCCTTTTTTGGGATTCGGATGCAATAAAGGCGCTAGATGACCGAGCACTTTGAAACTCTGGTCGTGAACCAGACGCGTCGTTACTTCGTTGATTCCGTTCATCAACAACTGCCGTTCCTGATTGATGCGGTTTTCCACGACGGAGACGGTTCCCGTTCTCGCTTCCTCGTAATGTAATAGCGTTTGATGGCGAGGACCGACGGTAGCCAGCAGCATGGCGCGGGGCATCGCGGAGGGGATCCAAAGCGCCAAAAGGCCCACGGCAGCGATGGGGAGCAGGGCCCAACCCGCGGTTCGAAAGCAGCGGGGACGGGTGAAAAAGAGCACGACGGCGGCCATCAGAGCACTCAGGATGGCCAGGGCGAAAAAAGCGCCTTGTACGCTGAAAACCGTTCCGAGCAAGAGGGAAGTGGTGATGGCTCCCAGAGCGGAACCGAGACCATTGACGAAGGTGACGCGGCCCAAACCGCGACCGACGCTTTCGGAGCGATGGGCATACAAGCTACAAGCGGCAGGGAAAGCGGCTCCAGCCAACAGACAAGGCAGGAAAAGCAGCAGTGGTGTGAAGGTAAGTTCGCGAAATATTTCAATAAAAACGGAGCCCGCGAGATAGGGGGAAGATTCGAGGCGAAACGGGTCGCGGCCGAAATGGATGACGAGATGAGCCGCCAACCAAAAGGAAACGAGGGAGGCGACGGAGAAGCCGCCCAACAAGCCAGCGGTCCAAGCGGCCTGATCCGCGGAGGCGACGAGCCTGTGCAACGCGCCCCCAAGCGCCATTCCTACGAGAACCACGGCAAGCATGGTGGCAAAAGCGTAGGTGTCGTGTCCGAACACGAAGGTGAGCACACGGGTCCAGAGCACTTCGTTGGCGAGCACGACGAACCCCATGATGAACGTGGCGAGCCCGGCGAGACGTTGGACCGTGGTGGGGGTAGTCTGGGGAAGGATTTCAGGGGAGAGGGAGTCTGGAGGTGGGGTGCTGGGGCGAAATGACTCCGCGAGCGTTGCGAGAAAAGCGGCGGAAAAGCTACCCAAGGCCGCCAATGCGGACCAACGGGCAACCCCGAGCAGCGCCAGCCCCCAATAGCCGGTGATCCACGCGCCCATGGCTGCTCCTGCCGTATTGGCCGCGTACGCCAACCCCACCGTCCACCGCAGGGTTCGTCCTTTTCGTGTCCACGCACGGACGAGCAAGGGCAACGACATTCCCATCGCAAGGCAGGGCAGAGCGATGAGAAGCAAAGCCAGCAAACGTCGCAGCAGCGCTCCCGATTCACCGGGGATTTGCGATAAAGAAGAGAGCAGCGGCGGGGCCACGACAGCGTATGCCCCCAGCAGAAGTTCCATCAGGGCGTAGATGCGGAGGGGAAAACGGGTGCGTTCCGCCCATTCCCCGCCGATCCAAGCGCCTGCGCCAATGCCGATCATGAAGGCAGCGAGAACGATCGCCGCGGCATCGGAGGCATTGCCTAAAGGCACGACGAGCGCTCGGGACCAGGCGACTTCGTAAGCGAGGGAAGCGCCACCGGAGAAAAGCGCGGCAACGATGATCGGTGCCCTGCGAAAAGGCCATCGACGAAAAGCGGCGAACACGGGCGGCACCATAGCAAGGCCCGGCGCGCAAGAGACTAGGAATCCACCAGAAAAGGCAAGTGGAAGCGGGTCGGGCTCAGGGGGGCGCGAAAGCAGGGGCTCGCCTTCAGCCAGGCAGCGAGCATGGGTTTCCAGTTCTTGGTAGAAGTACGAGGCAGAGGGTGATGAGAAGGGGGATGAGTGCGGTCACGTTCTATCGCGCATACGTTTTTCCATAATTTCGGCGGCTTTAATCAAAGGATATCCCGCGGGGGAGGCAGTCAAGCAAGGATGGGTGCCGATTTGGGCGATGAGCAGAGAGTTGACGGTCATTCGGTTTTGGATGATCAAGCCGATGACATTCGTCAATTCGCCCGCGCTCGGCCCACCGATGACTTCACCGCCGATGATGACGCCGGAGTTTCTGGCGGCAATGAGTTTGACGGTTTGTTTTTGAACGCCGGGGAGGGTGCCAGGGTGGCGGTCGATACCTTCGAATATGCCGGTCACGACATCGATTTGTTCTGCTTTGGCTCGTGCCTCGGTCAATCCGGCGGTGCCGAATCCCACGTCGCCGATGGCGGTGGCGTAGATGGCGATGGTCCCGGAGAAGGTTTTGACGGTATGCAATTGATAAAGATTGCGGCCGGCGATTCGAGCTTCGGCACAAGCGGTGGAAGCCAGCATCGTGGGCACGCGGCGGCGCGTGACGAAATCCCGTTTTTGTGCGCAATCTCCCACGGCAAAGACATCGGGGGTGTGGGTACGCATATATTCATCGACATCGATGAAGTTGTTTTCATCGATGTCGATGCCGGCGTCTTTGGCCAGTTTGGAGTTTGGCTCATAGCCCACGGAAACCACGACTGCATCGGCGGGGATGACGTCGCCATTGTCGAGGGTGACGGATTCCACCTTTGTTTCGCCTCCGATTTTGGCCACCCCTACGCCGGTTTTGACTTCGATTCCGCGTTGTTGGAGCAGTGTGGTCATTTTATCGGAGAGTTCCACATCGAAGGCGAGGGCAAGGATATGGGGCAGTTTTTCGATGAGGGTGACGTGGCCTCCGGTTTTTTTGAATTCGTCGGATAGTTCCACACCAATGAAGCCCGCGCCCACCACCACCACGTGCTTACAGGCGGAGAGCTTGGCTTTCATCTGGTCGAGGTATTCTTTTTCTTTGGGAACGACAAATACGTTCTCTTTTTCACGGCCTTCGAGCCATTTGGGCAGGATGGGAGTCGAGCCGGTGGCCAATACCAATTTGTCGAAACCGATCGTGGAACCATCGGCAAAAGTAGCGACTTTCTTGGGAATATCGATGGAGACGACTTCTCCCACCACGCTTTCGACACCGGCCTGGCTCATCATCTTGTCGACAGGCATGATGTTCTGCTCACTTCCCGCCAACGTGCCGAAGATATAGGGTATTCCACAGGGCACCATGACGACGTCTTGCTTTTTGACCATCGTGAATCGTTTATCGGGATAGGCACCTTTGCCGCTGAGAGCGACCACCATTCCCGCCGCGCTTCCACCAATGACGAGTACATCCGTCGATTTCATGTTCACTGCCTTTCCTGGACAAGCACCGAAGGTGCGTCGAATTCGTATGTTTCGGCTTTCGCCGAGACCTGAAGGAATCAGGCAGCCCCTATCTAATGCGCGGCAAAGGGTTTGGACAGTCCTTTGGAGGTTAGAAAATATTTATGATGTAGGTATGTTGCACGTTTGAAACGAGACACTGATTCATCCGTGCCAAACACCACAATAAGCTCAAAAGGATAATGGCGCATGGCGGAAAACGGTCCTCGGCCGGCGCTTTGATTTTGGTAAATTTATGTTGAATTACGAAGGGTTATATCATTCGCGGGGATCGAACGGCGCCCATGTACGGTGTTGACGAATCAGTGCGCCGTCGGCGTGTTCGAGCATGAGGCGCAGCAACGGTTGGCGCAAGTCGAGGGGAATGAGGTCGAAAGGAGCGTGTAGCGTATCGAAACGAAGCTTCATCACTTCTGGATGAGGGCGTGCGCGTCGTCTCGATGGTTGCGGCAGTTTGCCGCGTTGGGTCAGAAGCCACAACAGATGTTCGGAGGTTGGCGCATCCTGGTGCAGGGATTGTGATGCCAGCGCCGCCATGGTTTGTTCGATTTGAGCCGCGGTATAACCACAGCGGCCGGGGTCTGCCCCGATCGCTTCGAGCATACCCACGACCCGGCGGCACTTTTCGCAGCGGCCGCAAGGCAGTGCTTTTTCCTCATCGAGATGAGCCGCATGGCAGGAGACTTGCCATGCCTGGAGTTGCGGATAGCGTTGCGCGAGGGTTTTTTGGACGAGCAATTCGGAAAGGGGTCTGAGTATGGAAAACTGTTTTATCCCCCACCTTTTTTTATCATAATACTTGCTCAAGGCGGCGTCGAACCAATGGCTTTGATCGTAGAGGCCACCATAATGGGACAATCCGTGAAAGGATAGTCGGAGGGATGTGTCGTATTCGTTGCCGATCAAGAGCCTTCCTATTGCTCGTGCGCGGAGCAACGGCAGCGATCCCACGATCAATCCCGCGACGGTCCACAATCGAATGGGGTATTGATCGGCTCGCACGTGGGCGAAGTCCTGTCGAATGAAAGGCAGATGACGAAGCATCCAGTTATAGACACGGTCGATGTTCGTCCAGACGCGCTGCGTGGTGGGCACGGTATTTTTGAATCCGCGATGGGCGTTCAGAGCGGTAAACCAATGCCGTCCCGACTCGTTGATATAGATGGGATGAACCTCGAAGCCGAGTTCCCGCATGAGTCCGAAGGTCAACAGGGACTCTTTTCCTCCACTGGAAAGCACCGCGACACGGTGATTGTCATGCTCCCATGGTGCGACGATCCGCGAGTTGGACAAGCGCGGTGAAAGCAGCGGGGCACCCTCGAGGGAAGGGATATCGCTTGCGTTGATTTCGATGCGCCCTGGCAGCAAAAAAGGATTGGGCTGACAGAGTTTATGCACGAGGATTTCGCGGTTCGTATTCCGAAGCATTCCGCGCAATAGCGCCAGATCCACGGTATCGACGGGGCCATGGATGACGATCTGATCGCAAAATAGGCCGTAGTTGAGCGCGGCCTGCGCCATCATCATGGTCCCGAGGTTGTGATCCGCGGCATCATCGGCGTCGAATACGTCTTGTTCGTACCGATATTGAAGGGTGATTTCGTCTTTTTGGCTTCCGTGGAACACCGCATAAGGAGCCGAGAGGGCTCGGGGTTCGAGCGAAACGGGGCCCACTTCCAGGCGATCGAAGCCACGAAGGCTCGTCATCGCGGGTGGCATGTCGATTCCCACGAACGTTGGTGTGTTCGAAGAAGCGTGATGAGTCGGTCCACTCCCTGAACGAGCGGTGCCATGGTGGGTCGGCCCGTCTGTTTTTCGATTTGTTCGCAGATCGAAGGGATGTCATTCGCAGGGATTTGCTCGGTATTGAGGGTGATGGCCACGACCGGTCGTTGCGAAATCAACTCGATCGCCTGGCATTGGAGCGCGATCGGATGCAAGGGGAAGTCGTCGAAGCCATCATAGGTTTGGCGACCTGGAGCATGTTGTACTACGACGACATGCGGGCGGGTGGCGGCGAGCAATTCGAATCCACCGGGATAAGCGGGATGAAGGAGACTGCCCTGCCCTTCGAGGACGATCACATCGGGGTGAGCCTGTTTCCACGCACGATAAACAGCATTTTCCAGTTCGCCCGCCACGAAGTCATTGACGATCGAATCGAGGATGATGCCGTATTCGGCCCCTTGCAACCAGGCGGTTTGTCCTGTTCCGACGAGTTGCGCGGAAACGTTGGCTTGGCGAAAGGCATCGACGATCGCCCAGGCGGTCGTACGTTTTCCTACCGCGGAATCCGTTCCCAATACGGCGACACGAAAGCTATCGACTTGTTTGATGAGTCCCGAAAAAAAGTGCAATTGGTCTCGATCCGGCGGACGTCGGATATCGATGATGCGAGCGTGATGTTGGGCAGCCAACGAAGCGAGAGCCGGGTCGTCGTTCAACCAATCATGCAATCCGTTATAGACATCGAGGCCTTCGTTCAGAGCCACGGCAACGTCATGAAGCGCCGAAGCGGGGAGGCGTCCACCATCCGGAGCAAGACCGATGATCAAGGCAGAAGCGGCCCGATCGGCTCGTCGAGAGGCCTCCAGCGCGCTTTGGAAATTTTCGAAGACGATGATATCCGGATTCGCTCCGTCGACGACATCATGGGCGTGGCATCCGGCGCAGGATGAATCGACAACGCCCACGATCTGAAAGCGTTCGCTGCGTCGGACGAGACCGTGGGCCGTCTTGCCGTGGGTGGTACGAAAAGCGCTTTCGCAATACACGATGGCGCGGGGTTTCATCCTTTCCTCCCTGTGAGCACAACGACATAACGATCCGAGGGGAGGTTGGATTCGCGGTGCAACTCGATGAGCGCATGAAGGCCGGCGGTGGCGGCGGGGAGCACATCGAGTCCTTCCGCGCTTCGAAGGGATTTGGAAAGAGTGCTCATTTCCTTGTCGCTGGCATCATTGGCGATGCCGTGGGTAGCGCGAAGCGCTTCGAGTGCCGCTTCCCCATCGACGGCATGCCAATTGACGAGCGGTTCATTGACTTTGGTTTCGCGAATGGACTTGGGCCGTAGATCGTCGCAACGGAGCAAGTTATGACGAAAAGCGTAGACGATTGGGTTTTTGTTGTGGGAGGAGCCCGCGATCATGCGTGGAATGCGGGAGGTTTTTCCACGACGATACAAGCTGAGGAAGCCGCGGTACAACCCAGCTAGTGTGGTGCCATTGGAGACGGAGACGGCGACAGCGGCGGGAGCATCACGCAGTTCGTCGTAGATCTCGTAGGCGATGGAACCATAGGCCATGAGTTGCAGGGCGGTGTTGTCGCCTCCTGGGTTGGCATCGTAAAGCTCATCTTTCCGGGCGTGTTGGCGTGACAACTCGACAGCGTTTTCGTAATCTCCATTTGTCCGGATAAGGATAGCGCCCGTGCGTTCGATTTCCGCGATGCGCCTGGTTCGGTAAGAGGCAGGTATGTAGACGTAACATCGAAGGCCTGCCAGCGATGCGGCGAGCCCGGCGGCGGCACCGTAATTGCCGCAGGTGGCAAGAGTCATGGCCGTGTAACCCCGTCGCAGAGCGTCCATGGCTTGTGCGAATGCGATGCGGTCTTTTTGTGTACCTGTAGGGTTACCCCCTTCGAACTTGAGATACAGTTGGCGCAATCCGATGGTTCGTTCGATATTTCTGGCGCGTGACAGGGAGGTATCCCCGATCTCCGAGTCCATCAGGTCTTCGAATGCTTCGACTCGTTTTTCGATGGGTACGGTCGGGTCGGCGGCAGGAGCGGCGCGAGATTCGACATCCGGTGCAATGGGATTGGTAAGGCCCGCGGCCGCATCGAGTTGTATTGATTCGTCATGGCTCGGCAGCAGCGGGCTGTCGTCCAAGGCTAAGTCATTGAATTCATTGGTGGATATTGGTGTCGCGCCATCGTTCAGAGGGGCCATGGACTCGGTGATGGAATGCGTGAGAGCAAGCGTGGGGCCGAGCGAAGGGTCCGCCGCAAGCGATGAATTTCCTGGGGGGTCCTCACTCTCTTTGGATTGCAGCATCAGCGTACCTCATTTCATGGTTATGTCGTCGAGGTGGTCCTTTCCCTCTGAAAAAGGGTCATGTGGGTCCACCTGTTTTCGCACGTTTCATTCGCCGACCTTCCGTGGCAAGCGAATCATCCTGATCGGGCTCGGAAAGGGAACGTAAGCAGCGGTCGTGTTTTCGACGAGCACGAGGGTTCATGGGGCCATCGTTGACGATCGGCAGCAGTTTTTCGACGGTGGCCGTTTCTTCCAACGCTTTGTCCATTTCGTCGGGGTCCGTCACGGATAGGTCATAGAGTTCCGGGGTTCCACTTTCGAGGGGCAGGATGAGTTTTCTGTTTATGGTGGGGTCGATCACGCCCACACGCACGACTTGCTCCTTGAGCACGGCGCGCATCAGCATGGGGAATCGCCGAGAGGCGGGTTCAGGGCCAATCTGGGTGAGCAGGTCTTCACCATGATAGGGAAATAGGGAGGCATTGGGGTCAATCAACCGGGCAAGCATGGGACCGACGTCGACGGTAGACACGTAGGAGTCGATTTTTCGTCCTTCGATTCCCGGAAGATGCACGACGAGGGGAACGCGCACGAGCGATTCCCATAGGAACACGGAATGAAGCCAAAAGCCTTGTCGTCCCATACCTTCGCCGTGGTCCGCGAGGAAGATGATCACCGTATTTTTTCGTACATCCAGACGTTCCAATTCTCGAAGGAAGCGTCCGAAAGCGGCATCGATGGTGGCGGCGGCCGCGGCATACCGGTTCCATTCGCCTCGGAGTTTGGGAACTCCCAACGAACGCGCCTGGTTGGCGAGTTCTTTGGGATCCAACTCACGCCATGCATGTAAGTCGAAATGAAATTGCCAGAGCAAAAATCTTTTGTTCGGTTTCGATTCAATCCAGGCGATGGATTCATCGACCAACCGTTCTGCGGTGAATCGGTGTGCGCCATAACCCCATACTTTTTTGTCGTCATCGTAGTCAGGCACTTCGAGAACTTCGTCAAAGCGGAACTGCGGAACGTGCTTGGCCAAGAATTCACGGGGGGATGAAGCTATGGCCAAGCCCGTGGGAATCCCATTCGCGCGCGCAAGATAAATCGGGTCGTATTCATCGTCTCGGTCCAAGTCATAGCTTCCTCGGACCATGGCAGGAAGGCAGCTCCGAGTATCCGAGCCGGTCGAATAGGCACGTGTGAACTGCAAGGAAGCGCGGGAGAAACGCGAAAGATTAGGCATGATCCGCGGGTCATGGGCGATATCGGCTCGTAGCGTATCTACAAAAACAACAACAATATTAGGAGCTTCCGGCATTTCCGCACGCAAGCTCACGGAGGTGGCAGGTGCTTCTTTGGGCCACCACAACGAAGGACAAGCGTCCGCGGGCCGTTCATCCTGTCGCGACATCGAGCGCTGCGCGGCTTCGGCCACGGGTTGTCGACGAATCGTGTGCGTCGACAGTGTGGGCAGATGATGAGTACGAGCGAGAAGGCGTCCAACATACACGTGGTGGGTGGCGGTGTGACGAAGATGTCGAGCGGACCAAGAGGGGCCATGAAACGCGATGAAGCCTACGGCGACGATCGCACAGGCGGCAGCAAAGAAGAGGAAGTATTTTGAACGCGCCACGTACGTTTCGAGGAGCAAGTAGAAAGAAAGAAGCCAGAGCACGGTTGTGGCAGCTTCCAACAGCGCGTGCAGGAATGGATAGAGAGACACGAACGCGGTCAGGTCGATCCAGGCCAAGACAGATCCGGCGACGGCCAACACCAACGCGGCGATCCATTTTCGTCGTTTTCGGTTGAGAAGCGCGGTGCCCAGGGCTGGGCCGATCGCGGAAATCGTAGCGGCGGCGGTGATGGCAAGGCATAAGGCAATCCAATCGACGAGGTCGGAAGGAGGGGCGCTTCTTGCGGTCCATATCCACAGTCCGGCGGCGGCTTCGGTCACGCAGGGGATCAGAATTGCGGCAATGACGGTTGGCAATCGGAATGCTGACCAGGCAGATAGAAGGAAGCGAGTGGCGAATTCTATTTGTTTGAGCAGCCCAAGGGCGAGACCGAAGACGATTCCCAAGGAAAGATAGAGGGAAGAGGTGGCAATGGCATGCATCCTCCAGGTCCACCCTCCTGGGTTTGCACCGAGGGCTACGAAGCGTGCCAGCCCATCGACGAGGGCAAAGCATATTCCGACGAGAGCGCCCGCCAAGAGCCAAGCCATCGCATGGGCGGTCTGGGGTCGCGCGGCCACACGAAGCCATCGCCATCCGATGCGTGGCGTTTCTTCTTTGGCTTGCGTGTTCGCACTCATACGCGCGCCGAGTCGTTGGGTCGGCTCCGTGATGATAGCCGAGAAAAACAGGGTTTCAAGGGTGCCGAACATCGCTTGCTCGGACTCGGAAGACTTTGCTACAGCCGGCAAGGTTCAAGGAGGAATCTGCCTTGTTTTCCATTTTTGAAGTTGTCGATTATTTTCAACACCAAGGAGTGGCTTTCGTCACTCGGCTGTGCGTTGCCATTCTCATTGGTGCGGCGTTATACCTGTTGGGTCGAGGGGTCAGCGCTGGACTCATCCGAATCGTGCGAAGCGGAAGGGCCGCCAATCTCGCTCCCACGCTCGCAAGTTTTCTTCATGTGGCCGTCGCCGTCATTTCCGTGCTGACGATGCTCGGTCATATCGGAGTCAACGTTACGGCTCTTGTGGCGGGCGCGGGAGTATTTGGGGTGGCGCTTGGTTTCGGCTCTCAAGCCCTGGTTCGGGACATTATCAGCGGTTTTTTTCTATTATTCGACGGTGCCCTGTCCCCTGGCGACCTGGTGAAAATCGGAGATGTCCAGGGCGTTGTGGAATCCGTGGGACTTCGTGCCACGCAAGTGCGTGCCATTAGCGGCCAGCTTTTCTATATTCCCAACGGTCAGATCACGGTGGTGGGCAATGCGAGTCGTGGGTGGAACCGTGCGATTGTGGATATCGGCGTTGCCTACGAGCAAGATACACGACGCGGATTATCGGTTCTTCAGCAAGTGGCGCAGCAGTGGGCGAAGGACAACAAAGCTATTTGTCTCGAACCTCCAGAGGTTCAGGGAATCGTCTCTCTCAACGCCTCGGACGTAGGATTGAGAGTCATTGTTAAAGTCAAGCAAGGAATGCAGGGCATTGCAGAAAGAGAACTTCGCACACGGATCAAGAGCGAATTTGACGCTCAAGGAATCGATATTCCGTTCCCTCGGCACGTTATTTATCACCGAAGGGAGGAGCAAACCGAGAGCCCCGGTTCAGACAGTTCTCCTTTCTTCGATTGAGTTGACAGAAAGCCAGCCGCCTCGTACTCCGTAGGTGCGCCGTCGACACGGAGGAGTCCACTCATGGAGTTTCATAAGCCGCGTCGCCCGTCACCGGATCCACGGTGGCGAATGGTCGACGCCACGATGCGCAAACACGGTCACCGACCGGATGCGTTGATAGAGACCTTGCACACGGTGCAAGAGACCTTTGGTTGTCTGGACAAGGAGGCGCTGCGGTATGTAGCCGGGAGCCTTCGCGTGCCGTTGAGCCGCGTGTATGGCGTGGCCACGTTCTATCATTTTTTCTCCCTCACGCCGAAGGGGGAGCATACCTGCATCGTATGCATGGGCACCGCATGCTACATCAAAGGGGCTCCGAAGATACTGGATGTGGTTCGCGATACTTTCAAGATTCAGGCTGGAGAGACGACACCCGATGGCAAACTGAGTCTCATTGCCGCGCGTTGTATCGGCGCCTGTGGTGGCGCTCCCGCCGTGGTTTTCGATCATGCGATGGTGAGCAATGTCACGCCCGAAGACGCTGTGAATCGGGTGAAAGGATGGATGACCGATGCCGATTGAGCGTGTCCTCGCAATGGCTTCCGCACAAGTGGAGGCCGAGAGCAAGTTCGAGCACCACATCCACGTATGCGTGGCCTCTGGCTGTTTGTCCTCAGGAAGCGATCGGGTGTTGCAAGCCCTTCGCGACGAGGTCAAGGGCCGGGGACTCGAGAACAAAGTCCTTGTCAAAGGAGTCGGATGTCTCGGTCTGTGTGCCGCGGCACCACTCATCGCGGTCTTTCCAGAAGGGACCTACTATCAAGCCGTCAAACCGGAAGATGCCCCGGAGATCATCGACAGCCTCGGAAAAGCACCGATCGAACGTCTTCATTGCCCCACCGATCGTCCTTTCTTCCAAAAACAAAACAAGATCGTGCTCGAAAACTCCGGATACATCGATCCATTACGCATCGAAGAGTACGTGGCGCGCGGTGGTTACCAGGCGCTCATCGAAGTGCTTACCGAGATGAGCCCCAATGCCGTCATCGAACAAATTACTCTTTCGGGGCTTCGTGGACGAGGCGGAGGCGGTTATCCCACAGGCTTGAAGTGGACGACGGTGGCCAAGTCTCCAGGTACTTTGAAGTATATTATTTGCAATGCGGACGAAGGCGATCCCGGTGCGTTCATGGATCGCTCCGTGCTCGAAAGCGATCCGCACCGTGTGTTGGAAGGGATGGCCATCGCGGCGTATGCGGTTGGTGCTACGCGCGGCTATGTTTATTGCCGCGCAGAGTATCCCGTGGCGATCGATCGCCTGGACAAGGCAATCAAACAAGCGAAAAAAACCGGCCTGTTGGGCCCCAACGTTTTGTCGACCCCCTTCAGTTTCGACGTCGAAGTGCGTCTCGGTGCCGGAGCTTTCGTGTGTGGCGAGGAAACTGCTCTCATCGCGTCCATCGAAGGCAAGCAGGGACGTCCTCGACATCGTCCGCCGTATCCCGCGGAATCAGGGTTGTTCGGTTATCCCACGCTCATCAACAACGTGGAGACATTTGCGAATATCGCACCGATCATTCGAAATGGAGGCGCCTGGTTCGCCGAGATCGGAACTCGCGGCAGCCATGGTACCAAGGTCTTTGCGCTCGCCGGGAAGGTTCAATACACGGGTCTCATCGAAGTGCCGATGGGAACGACACTCCATGAAATCGTTTACGAAATGGGAGGCGGCATTCCCGACAACCGCCCCTGCAAAGCGATTCAGACCGGAGGCCCTTCGGGAGGTTGCATCCCCGCGCGCTTCATCGACTTGCCGGTCGACTACGAATCCCTTCGCGAAAAAGGTTCGATGATGGGATCCGGAGGCATGATCGTCATGGATGACACGTCGGATATGGTCGACGTAGCCCGATTTTTCATGGAGTTTTGTGTGGGAGAGTCCTGTGGCAAATGCGTCCCTTGCCGCGTGGGAACGGCACAGATGAATGACCTTCTCACGAAAATCATCGACGGAAAGGCCACCAAACACGATATCGTTCACCTCGAAGAGCTATGTGAGTTGTTGCGAGACACGAGTCTTTGCGGTCTAGGCCAATCCGCTCCCAATCCCGTGGTCTCCACCCTGACTCACTTCCGCCAGGAGTATCTCGATCGTCTCGTCGAGACGGACGAGGAGGCTGCATCATGAGCCCCAAAGTTCGCATCAAAACGCTAAAAATCGATGGCCGGGACATTGGTGCGCGCGAGGATGAAACCATCCTGCAGGTGGCCCGCGAAAACGGGATTCAAATTCCCACGTTATGCCACCTCGATGGCCTCGAACCCATTGGAGCTTGTCGCTTGTGCATGGTGGAAGTGCGCGGATCTTCTCGTCTTTTACCCGCCTGTGTGACTCGCGTGGAAGAAGGCATGGAAGTCACGACCAAGTCTCCCCGATTGATTCGCCATCGCAGAATGATCCTCGAACTGCTTTTTGCTGAACGCAACCACGTTTGCTCCGTTTGTGTCGTCAATGGCAAATGCGAGCTTCAGTCCCTCGCCGTGGCGCTTGGCATGACGCAAGTACGCACGCCCTATCGTTTTCCCCGCTTTGAATTGGATGCCTCGCACCCACGTTTCGTCAACGACCACAACCGGTGCGTGTTGTGTGCCCGTTGCGTTCGCGTCTGCGACGAGATCGAGGGAGCGCATACATGGGATATCATGGGTCGAGGTGTCAACGGTCGTGTGATTACGGATCTGAATGAGCCCTGGGGAGAGTCGAATAGCTGCACGGGTTGCGGAAAGTGTGTCCATGTTTGCCCGACCGGTGCGTTGTCGGAAAAGGGCACGTTGCGTGAAGACGCCGGAAAACAGCGTGATTTTCTGCCTTACCTCACCTTGATGCGGGAGGTGCGACGATGACCAAAGCACGGCTTGCGACAGTGTGGCTCGATGGTTGTTCGGGCTGTCACATGTCTTTGTTGGACATGGATGAAAAAATTCTTGAAGTCGCCAAGGTCGCGGATGTCGTGTACAGCCCGCTTGTCGACACCAAGGACTTTCCCGAGAACGTGGACGTGGCGTTGGTGGAAGGAGCGGTATCGTCCGAAGATGATCTGGAAAAAATCCAACGGATTCGAAAAAACTCGCGATTTCTCGTAGCGCTCGGAGATTGCGCGGTGACCGGCAACGTTGCGGCGATGCGCAATCTATTTGGCGTTCGTGCCGTTCTGGATCGGTCCTACAGGCTAACGTCGGTTCCCGCGGGAAGCCCGCCCGACCAGATCGTTCCTCGACTTCTATCGCGCGTTCGTCCGCTCCATGAGGTCGTTGCGGTCGACCTCACGGTGCCGGGGTGTCCTCCTTCGGCAGGGGTCATTCACCATGTCGTCACCGAATTGCTGGCGGGAAGAACGCCGGATGTAACTGACTTGACGCGCTTTGGCGCATGAGGATGTGTGTCCATGGCCCAGAACATTGTCATTGACCCGGTTACGCGCATCGAAGGACACGCCAAGATCACGATCCAACTCGATGAGCATGGTTTCGTCCACGACGCGCACTTTCACGTCACGCAGGTTCGCGGTTTCGAAAAATTTTGCGAAGGCAGGCCCTTTTACGAGATGCCTGGCTTGATGGCTCGCATCTGTGGAATCTGCCCCGTCAGCCATCTGGTAGCTTCGTCCAAAGCCTGCGATGCGATCATGGCGGTGAGCATACCTCCGGTAGCGGAAAACCTGCGCAGATTGATGAATCTTGCGCAGATTCTCCAATCCCATGCGCTCAACGCCGTACATCTTTCGGGGCCGGACCTGGCTCTTGGCATGGATGCTCCAGCCGCCGAACGCAATATCTTCGGCCTGGTCGAAAAGCATCCAGGCCTGGCGCAAGATGGAATCAGCTTGCGATCGGTGGGGCAACATATCATTGAAACCCTTGGAAATAAGCGGGTTCACCCGGCATGGATCGTTCCTGGAGGCGTGAACTCTCCTCTTTCCGCACAACAGCGAGACCATATCCTCTCGCTGCTCCCCGACGCTTTGGTGAAAGCACAGCGACTCGTCGACTGGTTCAAAAGCATCATGGACAGCTTTTCCGAAGAGATACGCGTCTTTGGAAATTTTCCCTCCCTGTTCATGGGGCTCGTCGATGAAGAACAGAATCTAGAACACTACCACGGATCACTCAAAGTTATTGATTTTCAAGGGAAAACCCTAGTACCTTCGTTGCCTGTCGATCGTTATGGCGACTATATTGCCGAAGCCGTGGAACCTTGGTCCTACCTGAAGTCCCCCTACTTCAAGGCCAAAGGATACCCGAACGGCATCTACCGCGTGGGTCCCCTCGCCCGGCTCAATATCGTCGAAGGATGCGGCACGCGATGGGCCGATCAAGAGCTTGCGGTATTCAAGGACATGGATCAACCGGTCGTCTCCAGTTCTTTTCATTATCATTACGCCCGGTTGATCGAGATGCTTTTCTGCATCGAACGCATGCAGCAACTCCTCGAAGAACCGGATATTCTCGATACGCATGTGCGAGCGTACGCCTCGGCCAATGCCAGGCGCGGTATCGGAGTGTCCGAAGCGCCTCGCGGCACGTTGATCCATGACTACGAAGTCGGTCCCAATGGTCTCATCAAAAGCGCCAACCTCATCATTGCCACGGGCAACAACAATCTGGCGATGAACCAGGCGGTGTTGCAAGTTGCCAAACGGTTCGTGCGCGGCCCCGATGTCACCGATGGCATGCTCAATCGTGTCGAAGCGGTGATTCGAGCTTACGACCCCTGTCTATCCTGCTCTACCCACGCGCTCGGGAAAATGCCTCTGGAAGTTACCATTGTGGACTCGGACGGGCACCCGGTCCGGGTCTGCACCAATCCTTGATGTTGTGACAACAGCGCTGCATATCGCGCGCTTTTCCGCTCCCCGACAAATTGTGCTTGCATGACTGTCGATCACGGGGTGAACTTCAGTCATGCTCAGAAGTTTGCTCATTGCTTCATTGGCCATGCTGACCGTCTCTTGCTCCGAGGACTCTTCTACCGTGGAAGGAGGGAGTTCGGGTTCGAGTGGAGCCGATGCAAACGTGGAAGACACGCAAACCGATGTTGTGGACAGCGGCGTGGAAGGCGGGAAGGATGCGCCCGAGGAAGCTTCTTCGACGGATGTTTCCGCGGACACGCTCGCGGATACCGAGCCGGAGACTTCGCCCCCGGACGCCGAGCCAGACGTTGTAGATGCTGGCACAGGGCAAGCACGTTGCGGCGCGACGCCCTACGATTGGATCACGTCTCCCGTTCTCGGCGATGTCTTGGAAACGAAACAGAAAGCACCGCATTCAGTCGTTGAGCTGGGCCTCGCGGTCGCTTATTTCCAGAAAGAAGGGGAATTCAAAACCAAGCGGCTGCCCAAGCATGGCACGAAAGCCGAGTTGATTCGTTATCAGACACAAGACCGAGGAAAGCTCATCGACGCCACCGCGTTGCTGACCTACCCTTCGTCGAAAGGAACGTATCCCATCCTGTTGATCCTGCACGGCACCGCAGGATTTACGGATAAGTGCGCGCCCACCGCCGGCATGGTAGGAGCCGACTGGGGAGGCTTCGAGGAAGAGTTGGGTGTGCTGGCAGCCCTTTACGCGTCGTTTGGCTATATCGTTGTTTTTCCTGACTATATTGGTCTGAAAAGCTTCGGAAGCCCCACCGGTTTTTTGCATCCCTACCTCGTGGCCGAGCCGACGGCCATCGCTTCCCTCGATTCCGTGCGAGCCACCAAAAAACGTCTGGCATCGTCGTCCACGGTCCCGGGTGATGTGGTGGTGATCGGCGGTTCTCAAGGAGGTCATGCCGCAGCGTTCGTCAACCGCTATCTTCCTCATTATGCGCCCGAGTTGACCATCAAGGGCTCGGTATGGGACGTTCCCCCTACGGACTTGACGGAGCAGTCGCGGGCCGCGCTATCGGTATCGTGGGAAAACGCCACGAAGAATGCGATCGCCTTTTTTGCGACTTCCAACGAGTGGTATGCGAGCGCGCCTGGGGGGCTGAGTGAGATCCTGCTGCCACCGCTCGATACCGAGGTTCCGGCGTCGATGGCCTCGGAATGCAAAGGCACGAAATTCGACGATCCGACGCTCGAGAAAGTGTTTACGCCGCAAGTGCTTGCAGCCGCGAAGGAGCCGGATTTCGGGACCTTCGAACCGTGGGCCTGTTACATGAAAGAAAGCTCGCTGTCATCGACGTCGGTACCGCGTCTGGATGACATTCCCAGCATGTTTTTGCTTGGTGAAAAGGATGCTTTGGTGAACAACACGGTGGAGCGGGCGGCGTTCCAGGAGCTTTGTGCGCAAGGTCTGAAGCTTGTATATCTGGAGTGTGCGGGGGCAACGCACACCAAGCCGTTGGTGTGGGCATTCGATCAAACCCTTGATTTTCTCGAAGATCGGCTTAATGGCAAGCCGCTGCCCGCGGACACCTGTTTGCTTCGCGCGGCGGAAACGTGTACTAGCCAACCTTGATTTTTCCACCTTGATGTTGCAACTGGCTGACGTGCGGATAGCGTGGTGTCGCTTGACCGCACTCCCTTGGAGAGTCCATGCCTCCTTCGAAAGCCCTACCTGAGAACGCGACCACCGCCTGGCATTCTCTGTCGCGCGATGAAGCTCTCGAGCGACTTGATTCATCCGATGAGGGCCTGTCTTCCGCGGAAGCGGCGCGACGACTCGACATTCATGGCCGCAACATCCTCGCCGAGGTATCCGGTGACGGTCCTTTGATCATTCTGTGGCGTCAGATCAACAACCCGCTCATCTGGGTATTGATCGGTTCCGGGATCCTGGCTGTCGCGTTGGGCAAGGTCACCGATGGTTCTGTCGTGCTGGCGGTCGTGGTGCTCAATAGCATCATTGGTTTTTATCAAGAGTATCGCGCCGGTAAAGCCATCGAAGCGTTGCGGGGCATGGTGCCGGAGTTTGCCAACGCCCTTCGCGACGGCACCGTTGCCGTGGTTCCCGTGGTGGATCTGGTGCCGGGCGACGTGGTGATGCTTGCGTCGGGAGACAAGGTTCCAGCGGATGTTCGTTTGCTTGGGGTCAAGAACCTTCGCGTGGAAGAGGCGGCGTTGACGGGAGAGTCGGTCCCTGTGGAAAAGTCGCTCGATCCGGTGGCGGAGGATGCCGCGCTGGGAGACCGAACGTCTCTTGCTTTCAAAGGGACGTTGGTGACGTATGGGACGGCCAAGGCTTTGGTGGTGGTGACGGGCACCAAGACGGAATTGGGTCGTATTTCGAAGATGCTCGAGGAGGCCACGGAGTTGGTCACGCCCTTGACTCGCGCGCTCGAATCCCTTGGAAAAATAATTACGGTAGCCATTTTGGTCGTATCCGGAGTCATCCTCGCGTTCGGCGTATATCGCGCACTACAAGTGGGGGTTGCGCTCGGCGATGCGTTGAAGGAGACGCTCATTTTTGCGATTGCTCTTGCGGTGGGAGCCATTCCGGAGGGACTGCCGGCCATCGTGACCATTGCGCTTGCGATTGGCGTGCAGCGCATGGCAGCGCGTCGCGCGATCATCCGTAAGCTTCCCGCGGTTGAGACTCTTGGCTCCACCGCGGTCATTTGCTCGGACAAAACCGGCACGTTGACGCGCAATGAGATGACGGTTCACGCCCTGTGGACGTTGGAAGACGGCAGCGTATCGGTAGAAGGGGTGGGCTACGATCCGAAGGGAACATTTTGCACGAGCGACAATTGTCATGAAGTCACCCCCACGATGAAGCGGTTGTTGGAAAACGCGGCGCTGTGCAACGACGGCACATTGGAGAAAAAGGAAACCGGTTGGCAGATCACGGGCGATCCTACGGAAGGGGCGCTCGTGGTTGCGGCAGAAAAGGCTGGGATCGACGTTCGGGTATTGCGCAAACGCATGGCACGTCAGGATGCGATTCCGTTCGAATCCGAGAACCAATTCATGGCTACGTTGCATGCGGATGAATGGACGTCGAGGGTCGTGGTCAAGGGTGCTCCGGAGGTGATTGCGCGACGATGTGCGTTGGTGAACGGGGCGAAACTGGATTTGACTCCGCACGTGGAGGCGTTGGCGGCGCAAGGAATGCGTGTGCTTGCGGTGGCGGAAAAGCCCTGGAAAAAAGAGAGCTTAGAATTGACGGACCAAGATGTCTCCAGCGAGCTTACGTTTTGCGGATTGGTGGGCATGATCGATCCGCCGCGACCGGAGGCCATCGAAGCCGTTCGAGCCTGTCATACAGCGGGAATCCAGGTAAAAATGATCACGGGGGACCATGAAGGCACGGCGCGAGCCATCGGTGCCCAGCTCGGTCTTTCGAAAGAAGTCAAAGCAATGCAAGGCAGCGCCCTGCCCAAGCTCGAGCCTGCAAAACTACGCGAAGTAGTTGAAAATACGTCTGTTTTTGCCCGCGTGGCCCCCGAACACAAGCTGCTCATCGTCAAGACGCTCCAGGAAACCGGCCATATCGTTGCGATGACTGGTGATGGGGTCAACGATGCGCCGGCGTTAAAACAAGCCAATATAGGCGTGGCGATGGGGATTACGGGCACGTCCGTGTCCAAAGAAGCCGCGGACATCGTGCTCACGGATGACAACTTCGCCACGATCGTGGCGGCGGTCGAGGAAGGTCGAAGGGTCTACGATAACCTGGTCAAGAGCTTGGCTTTCGTGCTTCCCACCAACCTGGGGCTGGCGTTCATCCTCATGTACGCGGTGTTGCTCTTGCCTTTCGATCCAATCTCCAAAGCGTTGTTGCTTCCGGTGCAGCCCACACAATTGCTCTGGATCAATCTCGTGGCGGCCGTGGCGCTCGCGTTGCCCTTGGCGTTCGAAGCCAAGGAAGTCAACGTGATGAATCGTCCTCCGCGCGACCCGAAAGAGCCTATCATGAGCAAGCTAGTCGTTCGCAGAACGATCCTAGCCTCGGTGTTGATGACGATCGGTGCGGTGGGTCTCTTTCAATTCGTGTATGGGCAATCGATCGCTTCCGAGGGAGGGGAGCATACGCTGGCGGAAGCGCAAACGATGGCGGTGACCACGGTGATTTTCTTTCAAGTATTCTACTTGATGAACTGTCGTTCGTTGCGTGACTCCGTGTTCAAGATTGGTTTTTTCTCCAATCCCATCGTTTTTTGGGGCATTGGGATCACGTTGATTCTTCAGGCGGCGTTTATTTACGCGCCCCCGTTGCAGGCGGTATTTGGGACGGCGCCGTTGGATGCGAAAGAACTAGGATTATCGTTCCTTGCGGGGGTGGTCACGCTTCCCATCATCACCCTCGAAAAGTGGATCAGTGCAAGGTCTCGTGGATGAACGGATGGTGATGCGACGGCGAGACTGAAATATCGTCGGCTTAGGGGATGCAACCGATGCGCGAGCGAGCAAGAACCATATCATCGTACCACACGGTTCCCGCGCCTCCTTCGGTGATATAGTTCTGCGGCCAGAAGGCATTGATGCGCAAATCCGTCGTGGAGCGGAACTGCAAATCCAGGGGAACGTATGGTTTTTTGCATAGATTCGGATAGTCCGTGCAGCTCGGATCATCGGCGACCGGGCCTGTTTGCGGACAGAACTTATCTTTGATCCAGCATCCCTGGGGCGATGAATCGTTGAACTGAATGACGGATTGATCGTCGATCCACAACCCGAGTTCCGCTCCCTGACTCGAAGCCGGGTTGGTATTGAGTTTCAGGTGAATTTCCACGCACATCCATTGGTTATCGTGGGCGATCCGGTCTTTCTGGTGGACGATTGTATTTCCGTAATAGGCATCGGAGCCGGTGGGATTGTCTTTCCACGAGTGCATTTTCATCCAGTAGTTATAGAAGTCCAGACGCGGATTGGGGCTGCTGCCCATGGTTTCGAAGGAGATGTGGAAGCGGTCGTTTCCTTCCGGTTTGAGACCGGCTTGGGGGCTGGGCCAATTGGAGGGTGGTGCATACCCTCCCAGCCACACGCCCGTGTGGTGCCACTGGGCACCACTGCCGTATTTGACGTAATACCGGACGAATAGTTCGTCGTATCCCGCTCCGAAGTTTTTATATAGGTCGACGGCCTGGGGTCCGGAGCCATTGGCGGTGAACTTACCGCTTGCTTTGCCAATGCTGTTGGGATGCGATTGGGCATCGAGGGTCAAGCCATTTTTCTTGGCGTCGTTGTAGCGTGCGACGAGAGCATCGACAGAACCTTCCTCGAAGTTCTCGACCCAGACGACAGCGGGATCGTTTTCGATGCCTTTGTCACCGGGGTATTGGGAAGCGAGGTAATCGCCGTTGGCGCCTGCGGCAGCGCCCTGCCCGCTCGATCCACCCGTTCCGGCCGCGCCGCCAGCCGATCCGCCCGCACCTGAACTCCCCGTGCCGCCGGAACCCGCGGTGGAATGGCCGGCTGCACCCGCGGAAGCTCCCCCTGCCCCTGCGGCACCGCCGCTACCGCCGTGCGCTGACGCATCGTCCCCTGGGTGGCCGTCGACTCCTCCGGCATCGGGGGCTTTGGGTTTCGTGTCCGACGTCCCCTCGTCATCCGTGCCGCAATTCATCAAACCGATGCCCAACAATGCTACCCAAAGCAGGCCATTTTTCATGATTTCCTCCGGCGTGGACCAAGGCAAGTGCAGACATTCTCGAAAACCCAAAGGTGAGCATGGCCTATCTAGCCATCTGCCTCAACTCCTGGGGCTTCGTGGAACGAAAAAAATGAACTGCGCTTTCGCGTGGGTGGTCGGATTCAGGGGCAGACGAGGTATGCCTTTTTCGGATTTTGTTCGGCGAAGCCTGCCACACAGGTCCCTGGCGAGGGGGCATAGGCTTTCCCGCTCCAGAGCGGGCTTTCGGTCACGGGCCAACTGGTCCAAACGAATGCGGCATTGAACTTGTAGACGCGATGGTCATCGTGTTCGAAATAGAGATAAACGGCGTCATTCGACTGCCCCCAAAGGGAGGGATCGATGTATTCCAACGACCATCGTGCAGGCCATTGGTTCTGATTCGGGCCACCTTCCGACGTTCCGTCTTGCATCAAAATAGGGAATGTATCGCCTTTCGTAACCCCATCATTGTGGTCGTACACATATTGATAGGCATAAGGAACGGCGCCAAACGTAAGGGTAGCTCCGAGATCGGAACCAAATAAGGATAGAGGAAGTTGATAAACGGCATCGACGGGGGTTGGTAAGGAGGGAAAGCGGTCCGACGCCATGATAGGCGGCATCCAGGCGCCATTTTTTTGCCAATAAAGCTTGCCATCGGCCGTGAAGACCAGCAGGCGATTGATATCCGACAGAAAAGCGGTGGCCCGAACATCCGCGCAGCGCGGTGGCGCATGGGTTCCCGTCCACACTTCGGAAAGCCATTGAGAACTCCAAGCAGAGCCGGAAAAAGGCATGGAATAGAGCTTTAGCCCGATTTTGTCGTCGACGACTCCATTGCAATCGTCGTCGATCCCGTTGCAAGTTTCGATACCGGGGAGCACGGCGCCTACGCACGGACCCCATGTTCCTCCCACACACGATTGGGTGCCGGCTTTACAGGGGCCGACGCCCTCGGTACCGGGAGCGCCACCATAACAAGGCTTGGTCGTCCCATCTTGGCAGTTGCACCCCTCATCGACCGTACCATCGCAATTATCATCGATACCGTTGCACGTTTCTTCCGCGGGCAGGATCTCACCATCACAGGACTCCGGGAATTTGCCTCCCACACAAACATGCGTGCCATGTCGGCAAGCGCCTACATCCCTCGTCGACGCCGATCCCGAATAGCATGTTTCCTCATCACCATCGTGGCACATCCCCGGCCACGGACCCATCTCGTCATGCGCATCCCCGGCCGGACTCCCATCTCCTAGGTTTTGGCCATCCGATGACACCTGATCGTAAGCAGCGTCCGAGGGACTCGCAGGCAGCGCATGTTGTTCCGATACGGGATCCGCACAGCCGATCCACAGCAAGCTACTGAACCATAAAGCTTCTCTCATCATTGCCGCGGATGATACCACAAGCCACGAGCAGACGCTCGACCACAACCCAACCCCCTTTTCGCACACTCGGTCATGCCTCCTTGCCATACGTAGATCATCGTGGTGAAGGCAAGGAATCAATCGACACTCCCGCAGAAGCAGCAAATTACCTCTGGTGCCAACGGCAGGTGCGTGGTACATTGCGAGCGTGGTTTCCACGAAAAATCAGGCGAACTGGACGTTATCCGAGGAAGAATTAGAGAAGCTTCGAAAAGAGCGTGGCGATCATTCGACCCATGATCTGACCGTTCAGGATCTCGATGTCGTTTTTCAGCCTCTCGTCGATTTGACGACTGGACAATTATACGCGGTAGAGGCTTTGGTTCGCTGCCGGTGGGAGGAGTATCGAAATCCCGAAATCTTCATTGAAACGGCGGCGGAAGAGGGATCCATCGGAAAGGTGGGTCGATTGATCCGCGATGTGGCTTTCGAGCGATGCCGAGATCTTCCTATTTTCGTCAATGTTCATCCCAAAGAGCTGTCGTCACGCTGGCTCGTCCGCCCTGACGATCCCATCAACTTCCACAGTGAACCCGTTTTCATCGAAATCACGGAATCCGCCGCCTTCGAATATTTCGGACTTTGTTCGAGTGTGATGCAGGAAATTTGCTCTCGATCGGGCGCGAAACTCGTGATTGATGATCTTGGCGCGGGTTTTTCAAACCTCAAACGTGTCATCGACCTTGAACCCAGTATCGTTAAACTCGATCGCGAACTGGTTCGGGGGCTCGACGTCAACCCCCGTCAACGGGTGCTGTTTCAACACGTCGTTCGGATGTGCAAGGAGTTGGGAGCCTCCGTGGTCGCCGAGGGTATCGAAACCGTGGCGGAACTCGAAGCCGTTCGAAAAGCGGGAGCGGACTACGGCCAAGGATATCTGATGGCCCGTCCTTCGTATCCAATCCCCAAACATCATTGGCCCCTCGCCGAAGCGGGGCGTGCCTCTTCCCCGTAGCTTTCGAGCCGACGGATGAGCATCGTGACTAAGAAAGCTTGGACGACAACACATCGACAATGGCGCCGAGCTTGCCTGGCTCGGCTGCGAGACAGGCGCTGGACTGCCCTTGCGGGGATAGTATTCTGTAGCCTGCAAGCGTGTTCAGAGCCTTCTGATGGCACGTCGCCCCATGGCGCAGTGGATGCTTCCCCGGATGGGGCTGCCGATGGTTGGGTGGAATCAGGGGGCGGCGATGTCGCTGCTGACATTCATGCGGATGTATCTGCCGAGGCGGGGGTCGATGCGGCAGATTCGGGGGTCGATGCCTTGCCGGATAACGTTACTGATGCGCTTGACGAAGAAGCGGTATCCGAGGCCAGCACGGATGGCAACGCCGAGGCCAGCGCCTTTGAAACCATTGAATTAATTAGGGATTATCGTTTCCTCCAGGGGTTCAAAACCTATCCCGCCACTCCCACTATGACTCCTACGGGTGCCTTGATTCCACCCACGGCCACCACGCCTCCGATATGGGGTCTTGCGGAATGGTATACGACGCACTTGCTCCCCCAGGGGCCGCCGACGATGACCGCGTTGGGGGCGCAATGGGAAAATGCCACGAAGCGAGTCATCATTCGCGATGGTTTTTTGGAACTGGCGGTCAACGCGGATGCAGAATACGGCGGGGTGTATCGTCAGCCGGGGCAGAATTGGCCGCACCTGCTCATCCAGCAGGACATATTCGATATGGCGAACCCGCAGGCCAACTCGCCCATTCACCGCTTTCAGAGTGTGACGCTCGAACTCGATGTCGAACTCGTGTACGCCCATCACGTGAAAGAAGCGGGATACGATCCCGCGTTGCATGCCTGCCAGTATTTGATGTACTTGACCTTGCAAAACCGTAATGTCAATCACCCGGATTATGGGAATTACATTTGGTTTGGCCTGACCTTCTACGACGATCGATTCGTTACCCTCCCCGAAAGCATCGCCTATGACGTTGGCACTGGAAAATATATGTTCCAGATGGCTTCTTCCGCCTTCATGCCGGCGTCGCTGCACGATCAACCGAAGGCATCGATTCATGTCGAGCTTCTTCCCTACCTTATGGCGAGTGTGCAGGACGCGATTGACAAGGGGATCCTCCATTCATCCGACCTCGAAGACTATTATCTAGGTGGGATGAACATGGGATTCGAGGTTCCCGGGCGTTCGGTGGCGACGGTACGAGTGATGGACTTTCATCTTCGTGGCGTGCGTCCTACGAATGAATCAACGCCATAGTCCGCGGCACGAGAGCCTGTCTTTTGCCGATTTTATTGGGGAAAGAAATCGACAGCGTCATTGTCATTTCAAGGACAGGCATGAAAGTAGATACCGAACCAAAACAGGGTGCTTCCCCCAAGGACGAATAGGTGCCAGAGCGCGTGGTGGTACTTGAGGGAGCGCAGGGCGTAGAAAGGGGTTCCGAGGGTATAGGTCACTCCCCCCGCGAGCATCCAATCGAGCAAGCGTGCGGGAACGGCGGCTTTCAGCGGTGACCAGGCCACGACGACAATCCAGCCCATCGTCACATAGATGGCGAGGGAAGCGAGTTTGGATTTTTTCATTTTGAAAACTTCGAGGACGATGCCGATGCTTGCGCAAGCCCAGACGATAGCGAATAACGTCCAGCCCCATGCACCTCCGATCATGAGGGTAATGGGCGTATACGTACCCGCGATGAGAAGATAGATGGAACCGTGGTCGATGATGCGCGCCAGACGTCGGAAGGTGGGCTGGCGGGCGCTATGGTACAAGCACGAGGCGGAATAAAGAACCACCATGGACAGGCCGAAGACGGTTACTCCCAACACCGTGGCGACGGTTCCGTATGAGGAAGCTTTGACGATGAGCAACACGGAGCCAAGCAGGCTTGCAAGGGCACCCAGGCCGTGTGTGATGGCGCTGGTGAATTCTTCTCCGGGACTATCCGGGGGATTCAAGGGAACGCGTCGTTCCAGCCATTCGGACGCCGTTGGTTTGGGCAGGGTCGGTTTCGGCACGGGCGAGTCATAACACGGCCACGAAAGATGGGGGGGAGAGTCGTCGCACTTTCCCTATCCACGTGATTTAACAAGTGATTTTTCGAAAGGGGGGCGCCTTGGAAGGGGAGGAATGAAAACTTATGGTGAGGTGAGCTTGACGAGGGTGGCGTTCTTGGGTCCGAGGTCGATGAGTCCTTCATCGGCGAATACGATTTTCATGGTACGCGTATCGATGATCATATTGAAGGGCGATGCGCTTTTGTCGAAGAAGGCGCCGAGGGTTAGTTTGGGGTCGAGCACGAGGGGGTATTCGAGTTTGAATCGTGCGCCCCAATATTCGATATCGGAGAAGTCGGCGGGCTCGCCATCATCGTCTTCAAAAATGGCGGTGATGAATTCCACACGTTTTTCTTTCCAATACGGGTAATGCACCTTGGAGTCCCCGGCTTCTTTTTGGCAGACGGTACACCAGCGGGCGGAAGCATTGAGCAGCAGAGCCACGGGTTTGTTGGGATCGTTGTCGGGATTGTAGTAATCCGACAGTCGAATCGTGACGATCGTGTCTTTCGTCGCCTTGTATTCGGCCTCGGAGGGATTGGCAAAGCCCGAAAACTTATAGTTTCGAATGATGGAGCCGACGTCACGACCGAACGGTCCAGCGGGATAGGGGATCGTGGTTCCGGGTTCGGGCTGGTGCAACGTACCCGGGTCGATTCCTCCGCCGGGATGTTCTTCCCCGGCGACGATCGTAGGATCTTCGGTTTCCGAGGACGAGCATGCGACCATCATGAGGATCGACAGCGAAGCGAGGGCGGCGCGCGTGAAGGAAAACGGCATGAAGTCTCCTGGGGGGCAGCGTCGATTTCGGGGCATGGGCGTAGCATAGACGTGAAGCAAAACAAGGCAAGGCGCAAGCGTCGTGGAGCATTCAGTTCAGGAAATATGCGGGAGATTGAGCGATATTTTCGGTCTCGGCCGCGGAGTGGAGCTGGCTTGGCTCGAACGGGCTCGCCCGGGGCGGATTCTTGCGCTATGAAAGAGCCGGTCTTCCACTGTAGTCGAGGTATCGATGAAGTTAGCCGGTCGTTACCGTGCCTTCGCACGATGGGTTTGTATGCTTTCCGCGAGCGTGCTTGGCTCAGCCTGTGGCTCCGACCCGGAGCCGGGAGGAACCATTTGCGGGGGGGTAACGCATGAGGGTCAATGCTTGCAGCGTTGTGAAGACTCGGTTTGCGTGCAAGGCAACGCCTGCGCCTTCACCGAAGATCATCCCGAAGGGGTTTGTACGCTTCCTTGTGACAACAACGATGCGTGCCCTTACGGCTTTGCCTGTTATTCGGGCATCGCGAATGCGCAAGGAGAGGCTGGTCAATTCTGTCTCGACCTCGGACTGCCCGAGCAGGGCAAGCCAGGCGCGGCATGCACCTCCACCGACGACTGCGATTCGCTGCATGGTTTGTACTGTTTCGAAGCCAGGTGCTCGTTTCCCTGTGAGTCGATTTTCGAAACCTGCCCCGACGGGTTGATGTGCAAAGGCGATCCTTCGCCGGCCGCTGGCAATCCACTTGGTTATTGCGTACCGGCTCCCTCGGATATGGGCGTGGACGGTCGCTATGGCACGAACTGTCCGTTTGGGGATAGTCAATGTGACGAGGCAGCCGGGTTCGTATGCCTGGGCGCGGAAGGAACCGCGGATGCGTATTGCTCCAAACCGGATGGATGTCAGCAAGATGCCGACTGCCCTTCCGGATATTGGTGCGGTGCCATCCGCACGCTGACGGAAAAAGACATCGATTTTTCCAAACAACCCAAAACCTGCTTGCGTCGAGGCTTCTGCCATCCGTGCGAATCAGACCTGGATTGCGAATACGTCGACGGAGCGATATGTGTTCCGGATACGCGCGGAGAAAAATTCTGCTCCACGCCGTGCGAATTGGATTCAAACGCCTGCCTCATCGGCACTTCCTGCGTCGACGGGGGCGATGGACGCACGGCATGCCGTCCCGACGTGGGTTATTGCTATAGCAAGGATCCGAAAGGTTGCGACCCGTGTCGTATCGACCCGGATTGCGGACCGAATTCCACCTGTGTCTCCGGAAAATGGGGTTATAAACCTACCTTGAATTGGTGCTCGACGCCCTGTGGGCCCAACAGCGAGCATGGCAAAGCCACGTGCCCGGTCGCACCCAACGGCCAGGAGATGCTATGCCTGGACGAAAATATGCTGAGTTTGGGAGGGCCCTTCGACGCCGATGATCCTGCGTATTTGTACAAGCATTGTTACGCGCCTTTCACGGTGGATAACACGGAATTGTATCCGGGAAAGGATCCACCCAGTAACGTCTGTGGCAATGGAAGGGTGGAGGCCGGAGAAGAGTGTGACGATGGCAATAGCTATGCCGGTGATGGTTGCGATCAATGTAAAGTAACGGCTGCATGTACGTTTACGGTGCAAGAGCCCAACAGTGATGGCAATCCCGTGGTATCCCCCAAGCCGAGCCATGTGAAATACGAGGGAGAAAAGCTGGATCCGGCAATGCCCTACGTGATATCGACAGCGGTCTGTAAGACCTTCAAGGTCGAAGGGGCGTTGGAGACGGCCGGAGACGTGGATGTGATTGCGATCATGCTTCCCAATGCCGCGGAAATGTTCGTGGATACCTTCACGAGCACACCGGGAACTTGTACGGCCGATCTGGTGACCGAAGCGCGAGCCTGGAAAAACGGCGAGACGACGGACCATGAAAACCTACTCGACCTATCCGTTCCGTGTAAGAAGCTATCGTCGTTGCCTGAGGATTACGCTTCGACGGGATACGCTTGTCCTGGCTCCCCTACCCATCTTGGCTGCGGGACTTGCGACGGTCCTGGCGTCTGCGGGGTATGTGACGATGACAGTGGTCACGGGGATTGCTCGCGAATGATGGTGAGTACGGCCACCTCGTTCGGTAACTATCCAATTTATTTCGATGGCCGTTACAAGGTTCTTCGGGTCTATGCGAAAGACCCTGGAGCGACGGTAGGCAATTATATTTTGATCGGATCACGTTATAGCTCACAGGCGATGCTGGGCCCTTCCACGCCGGTCGTACTCAGTTGCTATTGAAAGCGATGGCGCGTTCCCTTCTACCGCGATCCAAGCGCACCCGAAGCTTATTCCAACGACGAACCGCTACTCCGATCTCCTCGAAGGCTCGAATTGTCTTGGGCGAAGCAGGGGGACGGCTGCCCACATCGATATTCTTCCCCGCCAGGTTCGAATAGCGGCCCCCCGGAAGCGGGGCTCCCCATGAAATATCTATAATTTTTCAGTGATTAGAACCTATGGCCCCACCGATCCTCCAAGCCTTCGTCGCACTTTATCACCTTTCGTGATGACTCAGCAGGGCTTCTCTTGGTTCACCCATGAGGGATCCCGGAGTTTGGTCCATGAAACGTTACGGTTGACCTGGAAAGTATCCCCGTGAGATATTGAAGCTTGAGGTTCTTTTCTTCTTTTCCAAGGGTGGTGCCGCAATGGGTTCCCGCAGAAGGTTTTTTTTATTCGCCGTGGCGACGATAAGCGGATTCTTGTGGGGGGTCGCTTGCGGTTCCGACGATGACGGATCCGATGCTTCCGCGGGTGCCGGTGCTTCTGCTGGTGCTTCTGCCTCTGGCGGCCAGGGTGGTTCTGGCGCAAGCGCTCATCACGGGGGGAACTCGGGAGAGGGGGCCGGTGGGGAAAGCACGGGCGGCAGTGGTGGATCGAACGTGGGGGGAAGCGGTGCCGAGGGTGGGACTGGCGGAACGCATCCTGGCGGAACCTGTGAGCCCAATATCACAAAAAGCTGTAATTGCACCGAAGGGGTCGGAGCCCAGCGATGCGCTCCCGACGGCACGGGCTGGTCCGCCTGCGAATGCGCGGTATATGGTGTCGAATTGGCCGTCAGCCCCAATGGCAGCGATACTGCTTCCGGCACGCCTCAGGAACCATTTGCCACGCTCGGTCGCGCGAAGCAGGAAGTCACCAAAATCGTGGCGAATGGGCTTCCCAGCGGCGGCGTTGTCGTTTGGATACACGGAGGGGATTACGAATTGAAAGAGCCTTTGACGCTCGGCGCGACCGAGTCCGGTTCCGAAAAGGCTCCCGTGGTCTGGAGGGGTGTCCCTGGCGAGTCTGCTCGTATCCTTGGCGGTGTGAAAGTGCAACCGGGCGCGTTTTCTCCCATCCCGTCTTCCTCGCCTGTCGTTGCCAGACTCGACTCCGATGCTCGTGACCACGTACGGCAACTCGATCTTTCGTCGCAAGGAATATCCGATTTTGGAGAACTCGAGCGACGGGGATTCTGTCGTCAGGCTTCCCGCTCTGCCGTAGAACTCTTCGTCAATGGCGTTCGATTGCCACTGGCGCGCTGGCCCGACGCTACGGCCAACACGCTTCCCCCGGGGCTGGAGACGGCAGATGCTCTCGATATATTCGGTTCTCCCACGCCCGATGTCACTGGCCACTATACTCGCATCGGAAACCAAGACGGCGTATCCTCGTTTGCTCGGGACGGGCTCGTGAATGGCCTCCAATTCCATCTATATCGTCATACGTGGGATTACCAGGGCAGCACGCACACGGCTTGGTTTCTCACCACGGGTAGTTCGGGTTACCCAACCAACAACGACCCTTGGTGGTACAAATACGCACACGAGCTTGGAGCGATGTCTCCTGCCACCGGCGCCGGGGCTTCCGGAATCGTGACCACGCGCGATCCCCAGGGCATCAACCATGGATTCGCCAGCATTGCCGAGGCCCTGTCCAAAACGCAATGGCGCTATTCGGGAGATCGTCCTTCCCGTTGGACCGACGTATCCGACTTACGTTTTCACGGCTTCTGGAAATACGCCTGGGCGGATTGCCACGTAAAAGCGGCGAGCATCGACACATCCACCCGAACGATCACCCTGGGCGAGGATACTGGCTACGGCATCGAGGAAGGACAGCCCTGGTACGTGTATAATGTCCCCGAGGAACTCACGGAACCTGGGGAATGGTGGCTCGACCGATCGACGGGCCTGCTCTATGTATGGCCTCCCGCGGGGTTCGACACGGCTGATGTCCTGTTGTCCACGTTGGCCGATGCCATCGTGAACATCAAAGACGGCTCCTGGATCGAATTGCGGGACCTGCGCATCGAGGCCGGCCGGGCGGAACTCGTGAAGCTCACCGAAGGAACCCATGTTTCCCTCGTCGGACTCACCCTGCACCACGCCGGCACCAACGCGGTTGTCATGTCCGGCACCAATCACCGCGTGGATCACTGTTACATAGCGAATCCCGGAAGCGGGGGCGTGCGCGTGAGCGGAGGAGATAGGCCCACCCTGCTGGAAGCCGGGAACGTGGTCGAACATTCGCGCGTGGAGAAATATGGCCAGTGGGAGTGGACCTATCGACCCGCCGTGGACCTTCAAGGCGTGGGCCATATCGTTCGACACAATCTCATGCGCGATGCGCCTCACTCCGCTATCCTGTATTCCGGCAACGAACATACCATCGAGTTGAACGAGATCCACGGCGTTTGCGAGTATTCCAGCGACGCCGGCGCGATATACGCCGGAAGAGATTGGGGAGCACGCGGAAACATCATCCGCCATAATTTCCTCCATGACATCCGTACGCACTTCGAAGGCTACGGTGTCCACGGCGTGTATCTCGACGATTGTCTCAGCGGCATTCGGGTCGAAGGAAACGTGTTTTACAAAGTCTCCGGGATGGCCATCCAACACGGTGGCGGGCGTGACAATATCCTCGTCAACAATGTCATTGCGCGCTGCGGCCTGGGGCTGGGTGCGGACAAACGTGCTGTCGACTTGCTCCCGAAAGGAAAACCCAACAACACCCCGGGGGATAGTTGGAATCTCCTCGAGAAATTGCAGAAAGTCGGCTATCAGGACGAGCCCTGGGCATCCCGTTACCCCGAATGTGCCGCGATTCCCAACGATTGGAACGCCATCATCAACCCTGGGGCACAATGGCTTTACCCGGAAGGATGCGTGTTCTCACGCAACGTGGGATTCGACAATAGCAGTTGGGTCAACGCCGGCCAGGGGGTGCTGGAGGTCTACAAGGAATACGCAAACAACTTGGAAGACGTGGATCCGTTGTTCGTCGACGAGGCTCAGTTGAACCTGGACTTACAACCCTCTTCCCCAGCTTTCGATATTCCTGGTTTCGAGCCGATCCCTTTCCACGATATCGGGATCAAACCGTAGTCCACCCGAAGCGCGTTCTTTGTTTGTAATTACAAGGACTTAACCACGTCCCGCCACATCTGGCGAGGATTTCTCTCACGGCCCACGCTCACGGCCTACGGCACACGCGAATCGCTCACGGTCATCCCATGTCGATCCCTGCAGTGCGTCCATCCCATGTTTTGCAGTCTAACGTGTCGGAGCAAGCCAAAACCAATCTTCAGGGGATGGTCGCTCGTATTCCTTTCATATTCAGAGAATAATGAGGGGATCTGTCAGGGAGACAACGATTCTCGGCATCTACGAGCCTTGGGTTCCGCCTGAGGGCGTTTCATCAAGACGCCGTTGCCAGTCCTGCAATTGCTCTTGCCCGAGCGGCTCGTATCGAAGAAGATTGGGGTCGCGTATCAGAGCATCCCAATCGTCGGCATCCCAAATGGTCGCAAGAATTCTTTCCAACGCTTGTCGGACCTCTTCGTCTGTGGCGCCAGTCATCATCATGTTTACCAGGTTGTCGACCTCGCCCCGGCGCTCGGCGGGGAGGTGCTTTTTATATCGGTAATAGACCTTCCAGTCGTTCATGCTCCACAAGTTCATCAAGTAGTGGAAATGGAGATCGACAATGGCCCGCTCGGAGGAAGACCACGTTCGCCGTGCAACGGGGCCTTGCGGCAAAGTCGGCAGCACGCTCTTTCCCGTACCTTTTTTGACGCCCCTGACAACCTCCGCGTCCGGTACGATTTCTCGCAGCAGCTCCTCGGTGCAGGGGACCGGTAGTGGAATGACGAACGGCAACCCTAACGTTTCCTCGAGCCCGTGCGAGCGAAGCCAGCTATCGCGGCCCTGAGATTGACGCATTTTGCGGGTGAGTTCCTTGATGAGCGCGGACGGCAACCGTTTTCGTTCAGCCATCCCGTGGAAAAAGCGTTCATCCTCCGGTCCAAACTCATAGGTGCCATCCAGAGGAACGGTCAACTCCGCTTGCCAGCCGTCGGGTGCGAAGATCTGGAGCACGACCGCTGAATCTTCATCGAACCAGACCTGGAGGACGGTTACCGCCAATAGCTGGGATACACGTGCCACGTCGAGAGAGGCTTGATCGAGCGGGACGAACGACGTCCATCGGCGATTGGATGCGAGTATCGCACAGGAGCCTTCTAACGTGGCGAGTTTTTTCTTGGTTTGCGCGATACTCAGTTTTCGGAAATGGAGGCTGCTCCCCTGCTCGCTCATTCGCGCGTTTATCTCATGGAATCGCGATCTTGCCAAGGGCTAACGATAAATCGCCAAACCATGGCACCATTGCTAAAGAATGCGCAGGGCACAAGTGTGTACGCGCTCAGCGTGCCGGATGTGACCCCAAGTCGTCAGATGATATGGTATCATGCGCAAACGAGGTATTGGGCGTCGGACAAGCGTCTTCCGACGGACGAGAAATGGCTCTGTACGGCGCAAGTCGCCGTGGACCCGGGCAGCAATGCGGCCTTGGGAAATAGGAAGTGCAACACTACGGGCTAAGGCCCCGCCGACGCGAATAAGGCGGTTGGAAACGCCATGGTGGCCAGTTGTATAAGCGATTGGGGAGCCGAGGATATGGGGGGCCATTGGTGGGAGTGGACGGACAAGTGGTACGCTGGACCAAACGCCACCCCGAGTTGCATGGACGCCGTGTCGTGGCCCGCGGCGGGCAGCTACGGCTCGGACGGCACGTGGTGCATTTCGCCAGTGCGCAGGATGGTCACACGGGATGGGTGCAGGGGCTTCCTCCGGCTGCGCTGCGCGGCGGCAACTATGGTGACGGTTCCGCAGCCGGCGTTTTCAGCATGTACCTGGCCGAAGCCGCCTCGTCCTAGGGAAAAAGTAGCGGATTCCGGTGCGTCGTCCCCAGCCGATGATTGGATACTCGTCGGGCATCCGCATCGAAGACCAGGTTTCCCACCAACTCCGAGCGCGTGCCCCGGCGCCAAGGGCTCATTTTCGGATGAGGCTTTGGCCGGGATGGTAGGGTTTGGGAAGCGGACACGTTCGCGCGTTCCCATCGCGCCCGTCGACCCAGGAGTTTTCCGAGGTTCGGGAGTCGAAATTGGGGTGTCGGGACCCCATTTGGGGCTCCGGGGAGCCTCCTTTGAAGTATCGGAACTCCACTTTAGGCTCCGGGGAGCCTCCTTTGAAGTTTCGGAACTCCACTTTGGGCTCCGGGGAGCCTCCTTTAGGGTGTCGATACCCCACTTTGGGCTCCGGGGAGCCTCCTTTGGAGTGTCGAAACCCCATTTTCAAGGTCGCAACTCAACCCAGTCTGCTCAACATTCCACAAACCAACCTCATCAACCCCAGTGAAAAGAGGATGCCTTCCCGAACAGGACGAATCGGTCTGTTGATTTGGGTTGATTGTTTCGTCTCGTTCATCGAAAATGGGAACGTTCGCTCGGTGTGGTCCGCCTCGGCATCCGATCACCGGTCACGCCCGGCGCGACAGGAGAGGTCCTGAAAGACATGAGTGCGGATATGCTTCGCCAGGCGGTGCAGACGGCCATTGCGAGGGCTTTGCCCTTGGTGCTCCTGGTAGGCATGGGGGTGAACCTGGGTTGCGTGGAGACAGTGTCTTTCAGCGTCCTGCGTCCAGCCAGGGTGAACGTCCGCGGCATTGCGGGAGACGGGAGAGACGCAACGGTGTCGCTGGGGGAATGGCGGGGCGTGAACTCAAACGCGACCGAAGACATCAAGCAGCGGATCCGGGAGCTGGTCACCAACTCCGAAGGCGGCGTGGTGAGGTTCGCGCAGGCTGATGGCGTCGTCCGCCTCGACGGAAATGTCGCCGAACACTCCTCTAAGGAAGACGTCACCTCGACGCAATACCAGTGCAGCAAGACAGATGGCAAGAAGACCGTCACCTCCACATGCACGAGGTGGACGCGTAAGGCCGTGGCCAGAATCCGGGTGTCGATGAACGTGATCGACGAAGCCGGTAAAATGCTGGCTGCCGACACGTTCTCGGACTCGATGGAGGAGGAAACGACTGCCACGAACGAGCGGCCGGCGCCGATCGATCACGACCGGATGCTATCAGCGCTGCGCTATTCTGCAGCGGCGCACCTCGCCAGAATGGTCGTTCCCTATCGGGTCATGGTTTCGAAGCGTTGGTACAAGTGCGGAGATGCGAACGACACCTGCAAGGCAGCCCTCACGCAGCTTCGGGTCGGCAATTTCGAAGTAGCGATCAACTTGCTAACAAGGGTCGTTGACCAGCTAAAAGCGTCCCCGAAGCCCGACGCGAAGGCCCTGGCCGCGGCGTGGTGGGGGCTGACGCTTGCGCATGAGTTCTCTGGCGACTACGCGGCGGCGCGAGCATCGCTTCAGGAGGCGATCGCCGCCAATCCCAACGAGGCAACGTTCGCCCGCGAGATGGCGTCGATTCAGCAAGAGGAGAACAGCCGCAAGCAGGTCGCCAAGCAGATCGGCGAGGAGTGAAGGATGGACAAACCTTTGCGCGGCTTCGCGAGGCTTGGGCATACGGTCGCAGCACTAACCGTGCCGATTCTCGCTGCGTGCAGCCACCATGCGGCGCAGATAGCGAAGCAACCTGACCTGTCTAGTCTCGACAAGGTCGAAGGGGCGAAGTGCTCGCTCGCGTCGTCTCAGCCCCTTGTGGTAGATTGGTCGCCCACGCGGCGGGGGGCGCTCGAATCGGCACTTCGGCGTGGGTTGCTGGTGGTCAAGTACACCGGTTGTCGCCTGGAAGTCCTCGATCACTGCCACCCGGCCGCCCACGAGGCCGGCTACGCTTATGTGCCCATCAACCCGAAGCGCGAGGGGCATAGCTTCAAGACGGCCGACGACTTATACGCCCAGATGCCGATGGGCGCGGCCCAGCTCGAGGGAAAACTCCAATCGTCGGGCGAGCTGCGGCTCGAGATGAATATCGTCGGTAGATTCGAGTCGCAGGTCGACGAAATCAAGTCTAGCGAGCTGGAGGGCTCGGGCTGTGACGAGGCGACCCACGCCGTCAAGGCCGCGTCCGTAGGGGCGTTCAAGCTATTTTCGGCGGCCTCGGCCAACGAATCGGGCTCCGTGGCGAGCGCTACCTCCGGTCTGCGATCGAGCGGATCCGCCGAAAAAGAATCCCTGAGCGAAGACGGCAATGCCGACGCATGCGCGAAGGCGACCGGGTCGGACGATGCCCCGCCTTATGGATGCGCCGCGTTGATCCGCCTGGAACTGGTTCCGATCAAGTGGACGGTGGCGGGGTCCGTCGTCAGACGTGACAGAGTCTGCCCGGTAGGCATGATTGCCTCGGAGGATGGCTCGTGCATGCCCTTCGAGGCTGAGTCGGCGGAAGGGGCGTCCGGCAGAGCGGGCAGCGGCGCGTCCGCCGAGGGACGGTTCGTTGCCACGGACGAGACGGTTTTCGACACGACGACCGGGTTGACCTGGCAGCGTGCCCCCGCGCCGGACCGCATGACATGGGAGCAGGGCAAGGCTTATTGCAGGGGCCTGGTCGTGGGTGGGACCCATGGCTGGCGCCTGCCAAAGAAGTCCGAGTTGGAGACTCTTGTGGCGAGGCGGCCGGCTCCGAAGATCGATGTGTCCATGTTTCCCGGGACGGCTCCGGAGCCGTTCTGGACATTCGCCGCGGACAGAGAAAGCCCGGGTGATGCGCATGCGATCGACTTCTCGACCGGGCGCACGGTGTCGCTGGGGTGCGGAACGCACCGTTCGGTTAGGTGTGTGCGTTGAGTCGCGTTCATCGAGTGTGAATTCGCTCCGACAACCGCGTTCTTCCCGCCCCAAGGCTCCATGCCTGCGATGCCCATAAGGCGAAGCCATCCAGCACATCCGCTCCTGCCTCGGATTCTGACCTCGACGCCGAAGAACACGAAACCAATGTCGTTCAACCTGAGAGCAGAACGCGCTGAGCGAGTCGATCCCGATGGGGACGCCGGAGTACGCATCATGTCCACATGCCACCGCTCCCAGCCAGCGTCGTCGGTCCGGGATGCAGCGGTGGCGATTGAACCACAGCCCCCGCCGCGACCTCCGGTGGTCCGCGCCAGGCGTTCGTCACCGAATTCGGAGGCTTGGTAGGTGAATCACCCCATTGACCCAGGAGTTTTTCGAGGTCGCGGAGTCGACTTTGGAGGGTCGGAACTCCATTTCCGAGGTCACGGAGTCGATTTTGGAGGGTCGGAACTCCATTTCCGAGGTCATGGAGTCGATTTTGGGGGGTCGGGACTCCATTTCCGAGGTTGCGGAGTCGATTTTGGAGGGTCGGGACTCCATTTCCGAGGTCACGGAGTCGATTTTGGGGGGTCGGGACTCCATTTCCGAGCGCCAACGGCGCATCCCAAGAGGTTCTCTGATCTTGAACGACGGCTGTCCGAAGTCGGCCCGAACGAGAGACTACGGTTGAGTGTGTCGGTTGCCCATGAGAATGATGGAGGAATCGTGTGGCAGATGCTGCGCGCGGTGGGGCAAGGAAATATCGGCACCTTCGCGGAGAGTGAGGCCGAGAGAATGCGCATTCTCAGCCGTCGCGCCGAAGCTGTGAAGAGGGCCATCGAGCCCGTACGACAAGCTGTCGAAGCCTTGGGGGGAGAAGTCCGTCCAAGTCAGTACCAGTATCGGTTAGGGATAACCCTTTCGGCAGCCAGGGTTCCCGACTTGGAAGTGCTTCCAGAGGTGGAATCCCTAGGCATCGAAGACTTGCCAACGGAGCCAGCCTCGCGCCAGAACCGGGTGCGGGAGGCAGCACAAGTGAACCAGTACATTCACGCCAGCCCCACCCCATTCGATGGCGGGGACCGCAGTGCGCCAAATATGCCGATCTGGACTGTCGGCTTCGGGGAGAACACGGCACCCGATGATGAGCATCCCGGCTTCATGGACTTCGGAACGTTGTTGAACCGGGTTCGGATGTTCCGCCAACAGTGCAACGATACGTCCTGCTGGACCGTGTCGAACTTCGGCGCAAGCATCGAAAACGATCACCCAACCGCATGCCTGGGCTTGGTCCTGGGCGACCTTGAAGATGGCCAAGACCCCACTGTTACCGATCCAACAACACGTGAAGAACGCTCCGGCTACTCGCCAGAGTCTTGGGGCAGGGTGTACCGGCTGTCTGGGGGTGACGCCTGGCATCGGATTCTGGACGACGTAACTGGTTCATCGCCTCCCACTCCTATTGTCAACTCCTCGAACGGAGGGGATTGGGACATACCAGAATGTCTTGGAAGAACAATACTTACTATCGGTTACGAATTAATGGATACCGTGTAACATCCAGCGAAACGGGATGCGGTCCCAACTCAATGAGGGTATACTATGGGTGGTTCTATGAAGACTCAGCTCGAGACGATTCTGATGGTCCAGGCTTGGAGATCGAACCGGAGTAGAATCCCCTTCCTCATCGGCTTCGTGATCCTGTCGGCCTGCGCGGAGACGAGCGTGACCGAACCGTCCAAGGGCGACGGCGGCCCCTGGTCTTCTCACCGTGCCGAGACTGGCACCGACGACGATGCCTTGCCCGACCTGGGAGACAGCAGCAGTCAGGGCAACCAAGCCGACGGGGACAACGAGGATGCGGGTTGTTCGATTGTGGATGGCGGCTGCAGTGAGGGATGTGTACCCTGCATGGGGTACCGATACGACACAGAGCTTGGCTGCCGGTATCCGTGGCAAATCATGGTATGTTTCAATACCTACGGTATCTACCCACCGGCATCACCGGTTGCGCAGCTTGATCCTGAAGGCAATTGCTGGATCCTCACGAATCCGCCACCCGAGATGTACGGTGGGGACGACTCGGCTTGGACGAACGGAGGCACCGCCTGCGTGGCTGGACTCCCCCATCCGGACTTGCCGTATTGTGAGCCCTAGCGCACCGAACAGATTACGTCTTTCAAATCCTCACTGTTCCGTCCAGTCAGCCTGGAACAGCCCGAGCCCGTCACCCGCGCCAAATCAATGTACCTGAGTTGCCCCGCTTCGATAAAACGACTCCGCGTCTCCACCCACCGGTTCGGCGCAAGCTCCAGCACCTGGCGCGCAGGATACTCCCCAATCATTGTAAGAATCTCCTGCAAGGAAAACTCAGGGGCCAATCCATGCTGCTCAGCCCTCGCCACCAGCGACGAAAGATTGGCCGTACTGCACGCATGCTCTTCGCTACCGTGAAATAGCCAGTTCATCCGTCCCTTGACCATCCGACGAAGCGGCTGCTCACAGTCGTTATTATGGATCGGTATTTCACCATTACCGCACGCGTCTCGCCCGCATTGTCTCCATCGCCACCCGCGCTGCTGTATCGCCAGTGTCGTTTGCGCGCAACAAGCCGCGCCTGGGTCGGGTTGGAGTCGATGCAGCCAACAACCGCACACTGGTAGACATCGTCGCGAATAAAGCGATTGTGGTAGTCAGGGTGCTAGACGGTACCTTCTCGCTGAAGGCGATTGTTGATGGTCTTGGCAATAAACGACTTCCAAAGGTGCAAAAGGCCGCCCAAGGGGAACTTGTCGAACGTTTCGATGAGCACATGAACATGGTTGGGCATTACACACCATACGAGGAGGCGATAGCGCTGGCCGTCGAAATACAGCCATGCTTTTTCGACAATTGAGGCAATCTCCGGCTGCTTGAGCCAGCAGTTCCCGTGACCAGGATGCATCAATGCCTCCAATTGAGACGAAAGGTGATGGATGGGAATAGGCCGGGCAGTTCACAATGTGGCAGGTAGCCGTGGGTGTGCCAGGCTTTGTGCGGGCGAGACGCGCGCGGTCCCAGCAATACCGGGATCCGGGCGAGACGCCCGTATTGCTCCATCGTCACCCGCGCTGCCGTATCGCCAGTGTCGTTTGCACGCAACGAGCCCCAGCATGGAGTGTAGTCGAGCCATGGACGACTCTGCACTCCGTCAGCCCGAACCACACTCGGTCACACAGTGTTTCTCGTTGCACTCAAAGTACGCATCTTCCGTTGTCGAGTTGTAATCCTTCGCGAGGTTCTGCAATTCGGTGCAGCAATTCTGCTTCATGCATTCGTCGCATTCATCGTCGTGGGGGTCCGGGAGACATGCGATGCAAACCTCGTAGTTCACTATCACGTTGTTGCAAGACGGAATGTCCGGCTGACCGTCTTTGCACTCGATGTTAGCGGTCGCAATGCACTTCACGTAAGCCTCGGCTTCGGTGCCGCATTCGGTAAGGTGAGCGCTCATGTCTTCTATACAGTCGGTTGTGCATTCCGCAACAGTACCGTCCTCCGAGCAGTTGGCGGATACCAGGTTCTCGCACGCCTCTTGGCAGGCCAACCCGGACGCACCACCTCCGGTGCCACCTGTCTCCCCACCGCCGCTACCGCCTGTCTCCCCACCACCGCTGCCGCCTGTCTCCCCACCACCAGTGCCACCGGTCTCCCCACCACCAGTGCCACCGGTCTCCCCACCACCAGTGCCACCGGTCTCACTACCCGCAGTGCCACCCGTGTTGTTGTTGTCGTCGTCGTCGCTGCATGCACTCAATCCTCCTGTCAGAAGAAAGGCCAGCGCGACTACCGATAAAGAAAGCGATGTTCTCATTCCCACGTCTCCTTGTTTTCTGCAATCAGGCAACAGAAGCCCAAGATAGATTCTCTCGTAGCATGGGCGGATCCAAGCTTCCACCACGATCTTAGATCTTAGCATCGATGAATCAGCCGGTAAAAAATCCGAACCCCCTCCCCAACGCACGGCAAACTCTGATACTGCACAAGTCGTGGGAAAACAGGTTCGGCGATTCGTACAACCTCCACCCTGCCTCCACCAGCGCTCATTCCCCCTCGCGCACGAGCATATACCCTTTCCCCCGTTTTGTTAGTAATAACACAGGGTTAGCTGCATCCCCCAACATCCGGCGAAGCCTCGACACGAAAATATCCACCGTCCGCGTCGCCGTCTCCGCCGAATACCCCCACACCTGTACCAATAGCTCCTCCCGAGACACATAACTCCCCCGCTGGCGCCACAAATGCAAAAGCAACCGCAGTTCCAATTCCGTCAGCCAATACGTCTCCCCGTCCCGTCGAAGCGTGGCATCCGAAGGCGTCAATACCGCCGCGCCCAGGCATATCTCCTTGGGCAACGACGTTCGATACCACTGGCTGCGCTGGGCCAGGCCACGCACACGAAGCACGAGTTCGGTCAAGTTGAAAGGCTTGGTCACATAATCGTCGGCTCCCAAACTCAAACCAGTGATACGTTCCTCGTCCGAAGCTCGCGCGGTGAGCACCAACACCGGAACCCGAAGGTCGACACGCTTGATTTCCTGCAACAATTCCAAACCGTCGGTATCCGGCAGCCCAAGATCGAGCACCACCAGGTCGGGCATTTCTTTTTTCCAACTCGTCCTCGCATCCACACCGTTGGCCACCCATTGCACGGAGAATCCTTCGAGCGAAAAGTTCAGTTCCAGCCCTTTCGCAAGGTTTTCTTCGTCTTCGACGAGCAATAATCTTTGTTTCACGATGGGTTTCTTTCTTCCTTGGCAAAGGGAATGGCCACGTGAAAGGTGCTTCCTTTTCCGGCGCCATCGCTATCGACCCAGGCGCGCCCCGAATGGGCTTTGGCGATGCTGGCCACGATGAACAGGCCAAGACCGGTGCCTTTTCGGTGCTTTCGATGTCCCGGGGCGCGATAAAACATGCGAAATATCTTTTTTCGCTGGGATCGGACGATACCTGGACCGTTGTCGCTCACATGAATGACCGCCGCGCCGCCCCGTTCGGACAGCCCAAGATCGATTTTCACGCCCCGGGGACCATGCACAAGCGCGTTGTCGATAAGGTTATCGAGCATCTGCCGCAGCAATTTGGGATCCGCCCGGACCTTGAAACGTTGCGTTTGCGGCGGCGTCCACGATAAGACGGCGTCGTGCAGCGAAAGCATCCTTCCCTTGTCATCGCAATACGATGTTAGAAAATCAGCCAGTTCGACAGGGTCCTTGTCGAGACGCAGGTTGCCGCGCTCGACGCGGGAAGCCGTGAGAATATCCTCGATTCCCGATTCCAACCGATTGAGTTCCTCCAGGGCCGTGGCAAGGCACAAGGTCTGTTGCTCTGGCGAAAGCGTCCGATACTCCAGGGTTTGTAGGTGCAACTTGACCGTGGCAAGGGGCGAGCGAAGGTCGTGGCTGACCGTGGATACGAAGTCCTTGACCGCACGGTTATGAGCGACTTGCCTGCCAAAATGAATCACGATGACCGTCACGCCCGCCAAAAGCAAACAGAGCAGCAGAATGCCAGCCACCAACGTGCTCCAGCCTTCCAACTCCTCTCTTCGCTCCACGAAGTAAATGATCCACGCCACCAGGGTGATGGTCCACGCCACCTGCACCGTCACCATCCAGAAAACTGGCCCCGCGGGGATTTTCCACCAACGGCTCATGGCAGTGCGGCTCATGGCAGTGCGGCTCCGGACTGGTCAACGGGTAGAAAACGACCATTCATGGCTCGGCCCCATGGATAGCACAATCGGAACAGCCGCGAGGATCCCTGCCACATCCCATTTTACCCATGTTTTACGCTCGCCCGGACAGACAAGCCGCATGCTTGTCCGACAATGACAAAAAAACTTCTTCTCAGCAGCGTCTTCGGCCCCTTCGGCGTGGATGATGCCTTCGGGCACAAGGAAAACCTGATGGAATTATTTCACAATCAGGTGACCAAAGCCCAGGGGATCGCGTCGCTTCGCTTCCATCATCGCTCCTTCGGCTTGTACTTCCTGGCGGAAAACGTCCGCGCTCCCGTTACCGTGCTCGACTTTCCTTCCCGCAACGATTTCGAAAGAGAGCTGAAACGCCAACGCTACGACGCCGTCGGCATCAGCTTCATCGTCCCCAACTTCCTCAAAGCCAAAGAAATGGCTCGATTGGTGCGCCAACACCAGCCCGAGGCACAGATTCTCCTCGGAGGCCACGGCGCCGCCATCGAAGGCATCGAAAACCTCATCGACTGTGACCATGTCGTGCGCGGCGAAGGGATCCGCTGGCTCCGACAATACCTGGGCGAAGACCCCCACGCTCCCATCCATCATCCAACCTTGATCTCCGCCGAACACAAACGCCTATTCGGGATTCCAACCCCAGGAGCGTGCGGGCTACTCGTTCCGGGAGTCGGATGTGTCAACGGCTGCCGCTTCTGCGCGACCAGCCACTTTTTCGGTCGAACCTACACCCCGTTTTTCGCCAGCGGACACGCCCTTTTCGAACAGCTTTGCCGCATGTCCAACGAACTTGGCACCCAGGAGTTCTTCGTCATGGACGAGAACTTTCTCAAAGACAAAACGAGAGCGCAAGAGCTGCTTTCCTGCATGGAAGAAAACCATCGCCCGTTCAGCTTCGCCGTATTCTCCTCCGCCGAAACCATCGAGGCGTTCGGAGTGGAAAACCTCGCGCGGCTAGGCGTGTTTTTCCTCTGGATTGGTGCCGAATCCAAGCACGAAACGTACGACAAAAACAAAGGCCGCAACCTGCAAGCCCTCATCCGGAACTTGCGCGATCACGGCATTGCCGTACTCGTTTCCGGCATCCTTTTTCTCGAACACCATCGCCCCGACACCATCTCCCAGGACATCGACTATCTCATCGATCTTCAAGGAGTTTTCACCCAATTCATGATGTTCACCCCCTTGCCGGGAACCCAACTCTACAAGCAGTACAAGAGGCAAAACCGCATCGATTTCGACCTTCCTTTCGAACAATGGCACGGCCAACACTTGCTGAACTTCCACCACCCTCACTTCACCCGCGCGCAAGCCACCCAATGGTTGCAAGAGGCTTTTCAACAAGAATTCGACCGCAATTCTTCCTCCGTGTACCGCATGACCGAAACCTACTTGCGTGGCTACGAAACCCTTGCCTCGCTGGGAAACCGCGATCCGTGGCTGCGTCATCGGAGCCACCAGATGCTCGATCGCGCGCAAGAACTACGGATTTTGCTGCCTACGCTGCGCCATTTCGCCCACGATGAACTCGAACGCGCTCGTATCAACACCCTCGAAGCTCGTTTTGACGCAACCCTCGGCTCTTTGGACCCAACCTCCCGGGCGCTGCAACTCGCCGCTTTCGGAATCGCCAACGCCCATGCGCTGCGCTGCCGTTTCCGACGCGACCTGGATCAACCCCGCTTTAGCCGAACGAGATATCGCTGGCCCTCGCCGATGCACCGCTGGCAACAAAGTCTAGAGTCTCTCGCCGCGGGATTGCGGAAACCGAGCGAGCAACCCATCGGCTAGGTAGGGAATTAGTTTATTATTTTCGAATACTTGCGCCTGGCTCGCCACCCCAGCAGGCCAAGCACGGTAAGCCACACCATCGACATATTCGCCTCACGATGAACGAACCTGCAGCCACAACCGTCGTCATCGTTTCGCGACGAGGTTGTTGCGGCCATGCCCCCCAGTCCCGAGCCGGCCTGAGCACCGGTGCCCGCCTGTCCCGTTCCTCCGGTACCGCCGCCACCTCCCCCGGAGCCAGCACCGCCACCTTCCTCCGCACTGCCTCCCGAGCCGCCAGGTCCCCCTGCCGAACCACCCGCGGGTCCGCTTCCGCCAGTCCCCCCCTGCCCTGCCGTACCACCAGCGCCGCCAAATCCACCGGCGCCGCCATTGGCCGCACACCCCGCGGACAGCGAATTGCCATAAGCGCCCATATCCACGCGCCCGCCATTCGGTTCGGGCTCTCGATCGAAGGCTCCCGAAGGGTCCCCCGCATTCACGCACGGACTGGTTTCACTGTCTTTAACACACGACTCGGATTGAGGATCCCATCGTCCAGCCTCGTTTTTCAAGCGGTAATCGCCTTTGCCGGGATTCGCGAATAGCGGATCCACACTCAGATTTCCATCGCCCGAAAGGTTGTCAATGCTATTCGAATAGCGAACCTTCAGCGAATTGCCCGGATCCACGGTGACGTCTTTCGCACCATTTCCCCAAAATATGCTGCTCTCCACCGTCACTTCGGAGCCTTGCTCGAGCAGCAACGCATTGCCCCGACCATCCCCACAGGCATGTCCCGCCACCGTGACATTGATGAGAGTGGCGCGAGAACCGTGCTGTGCATCCAAACCATCGACATAGACCGCGCCTCCGCGTTCACTGCATTGGTTGTTGGCCACGAGCACGTTGCGAATCGTGGCACGAGCGCCATCGTCGACGAAAATGCCGCTTCCTTTCGTGGGGGCATAGTTGCCAAGCACTTCCGTATCCGCAATGGTAGCGTTCGTCCCCGCGTTGAAAACGATGATGCCGCCACCCCAGCCGTAGTTCAAACCCTCACCAACCCGGTTGTTGCGGATGACGCATCCGATGACTTCCACATCGCCCGCGGCATACACGCCTCCCCCGTGATCACCGCGGGATTCATTATCCTCCACCAGACTTCGAACGAGTCGAAGGCTTGCTTTTCTAGCCGAAATCCCGCTCCCCCGCTCCCCTACATTGCCTCGAATCACGCTATCTTCGACCACCAACGCGGATTCCGCGCGAATCCCTCCGCCCTGGGACGATGCACTACCGTTATTTTCGATGAGAGATCGGCGCACCGTCACGGTGCCTTTGAGTTCCGGATAAGCATCCGATGTGATACCGAATCGTCCGTCGCGAAGCACGAGTCCATCGACGATGGTTTGCACGGTTCCGGAGACATTGAGCACCGCGGAACCGGAAGAGCCTTGTAAAATCGTGGGGTGTTTGCCGGGATCGGCCTGGTTGAAATCTCCGGAACCGCCTTGATCGTACGAAGACGCTCCTGGGTATCCTCCTTCGAAAACGATCCCTTTGTTGGTGACGCTGATGGTTTCGGAATAGGTTCCGCCTGCGATTTTGATACGGTCTCCATCCTTGGCCGCGCTGACCGCCGCTTGTACGCTTCGATACGGATGCGATGCGGTTCCATCTTCGGAGCCGGAATTACGAGCATCGACATGAAGGTCGCCGGCTTGGGCCGAGGAATAGGTGAGCAAGAGCACCGCCACGGAAACGAATGGCAAGGAAGCTTTCATCGCCGTGGAATCTAACGCGAACGGCTGGGAGCGTCGAGCCTTGTCATCGACGGAACGGTTTGCGGCGAGTTCGAAAAGCGAGCCATGAGAGCGCCACCCCAAGCCACCCCCACTGGCCTCGACGGCTTCCCGGGGCTTCACAGCCGCATCGTCCTTTGGCCGCACCGGAGCGGGAGGGACCGAGCGATGGGGTATTCGACCCGGGAGCAGCGGTCGTCAACGATTGCTCCGGCGCACAGCCCGCAAGCGGCGAATTGCCAAAAGCTCCCATATCGACACGGCCACCATTGGGTTTGGGCTCCCTTTCATACGAACCGTCGGGATCCCCCTTGTCCACACACGGACTGGTTACGTCGTCTTTAACGCATTGATTCAACGACGGATCCCAGCGACCGGCCTGATTTTTCAAACGATAGTCGCCGGTTTGCGCGGAGGCGAAGAGCGGGTCCGCGCTCAGGTTGCCTGGGCCCGGGAGTTTGTCTTTCGTGTTGGAGTAGCGCACCGTCAGCGTATTTCCGGGCTGCACGCTGGTGTCCCTGGGGCCGTTGTTCCAAAAAATGCTGCTCACGACTTCCAGCGTGGAGGCTCGTTCCATCACGACGGCATTGCCATAGCCGTTGTCGCCACAATCGTGTCCCGCGATGGTGACGTTGGTGAGCCAGGCTTTGGAGCCCAACTGCTCGGTGGCGCCGTCCACATACAGGGCACCACCCTCTTTGGCGCATCGGTTGTTGACGATGAGCACGTTGCGCAACGAGGCTTCGGCACCGTCGTCGACGAAAACGCCGCTGCCTTTCGTGGGGGCGAAATTGCCACGGACTTCGGTGTCGGTCACGGTGGCTTTGGTTCCTTCGTTGAAGAACATCAATCCCCCGCCCCATCCGTAACCTGCTGTTTTCCCAACAGTATTATCGACAACGAGGCAGCCTACCACATCGACGGGACCTGCCGCGTACAGCCCTCCTCCATGGTCCCCGTGGGAGGTGTTGGCTTGAATGGCGGTTCGCGCAATGATGGCGCGGGCAGGACCTGAAGCGATCCCGGAGCCCCGGTCTCCCACGTTGTCACGAACTATCGAGTCTTCCACGAGCAATTCGGATTTGGCGCGGATGCCGCCGCCAATGACGGACGGGTTCCCATTTTGTTCCACGCGGCAGTGGCGCAGGGTGAGACGTGCCTTGTCTTCCGGATAAGCGCTGGATTCGACGCCGCTTTTTCCTCCCCGGAGCACCAGGCCATCGAGGGTGGTTTCGATGGTTCCTTCCGCGAGAATCACGGGAGCCTCTGCATTTCCGTTGATCACAGATTCTTGTTTGGAAGGCTCGCTTCGGGAAAAATCTCCAGAACCGCCCGCGGCATACGTTTGGGCTTGTGCTCCCACGAATCCGCCTTGCAAGGTCAGCGGCTTCTTTAAGTGTAGGTTTTCCGCATAGTTACCAGCGGCGATCTGAATACGATCCCCTGAAGAGGCGGCTTTGACGGCGGCGCCGATGGTGCGGTAGGGGGCCGTTATCGTGCCGTTTTCTTTTCCCCCATTGCGGGCATCCACATAAATATCGGCTGCTTGTGCCGCTGAAACGAAGCACACCGGCAGCATCCAGCCCAGCATCGTTCCGATCAGGTATTTCATGGGCTGAGCCTAACGCGACCGACGAAAGGTCGCAATCACGACAACAAGTCGGTTATACACGCCCATCATGGCTTCGCAGTCCACCATCATTCGAAAAACCGTAGGAGGAGCTGCCTGGACGGTCTTCACGAGCATCGGCTCGCGCATCATCGGCGCGGTGGGGACCATCGTGGTCACGTACTTCATCTCCCCGGAGATCGCCGGTGAAGTGAAAGTCGCCTATATTCTCGTTGTATTATCGCACGAGCTGACTTCTTTCGGCATCGGACAATTCGTAGCCTCCAAGCCGAAAGAGTCGCCAGACGTCGTATGGCATGCCACGGTGCTACACCTGGCGATTGGTATCCCCGCCATCTTGTTATCGATCCCGGTAGCTTACCTCTGGTCGGGCTTTTTCGGCATGCCTGGATTGATGGCGTATATCCCCGGATTGGTCGTCGCCGTCTTGTTCGAACGGCTGCATATCATCCCGGAGCGCGTGCTCACACGCGAATTGGATTTTCGCCCCGTCAGTCTTGCACGAGGAATAGCGGAGGTCGTCTACACGGTGCTCGTCATTGGGTTGGCGATGGTATGGACGCGCATCGGGCTGACCCCGGAAAGCATCGGGTTGAGCATGGTGTACGCGAACATCGCGAAGTACGCGTTCATGTTCACCTACAACGCCTGGGCTTCGAAAAAAGACGTCTGGCTGACACCCGCCAAGTGGTCCTGGGAAAAAGCAAGAGCCATCTTTCGTTTTGGCATTCCCATTTCCATCGCAGGTTTGTCGTCGTACGCCTCGCGCAATCTCGACACGCTCGTGTTTGCCAAACTTTTTGGTCCCGCCCCCACGGGAGCTTACGACAAGGCGTATAACCTTGCGGATATTCCTGCCGTTCAAGTGGGGGAACAGATCGGTGATGTCCTTTTGCCGTCCTTTGCGCAGATGGAGGAAGAGGATCGAAAAAAGGCGCTCGTTCGGTCGACGGCTTTGTTGTCCGTGATCATCTTCCCTCTTGCCACGGGTTTGGGGGCGACGGCTGACACCCTTATCAAAACGATTCTACCCCAGGAGTGGTGGTCGGTGGGTCCGATGCTCGCGATTCTCTCCGGTCTTGCCATCGTTCGTCCGGTGGGCTGGACGATCATGAGTTATTTGCAAGCGTGTGATCGTCCTAAGACGGTGATGATCATCGGTATTTTGAAGGTGTTGGTGTTGCTGGCCGCGGTGGCGTTGTTCGGCAAGCTCGGTCAAGGGCTCGGAGGAGAGGCGGGCGACGAGATCGGGCCGCTGTGGGCCTGCGTGGGTGTGAGTGTCGGTTTTCTTTTCCACGCGATCTCCGGCATGTGGGTGATCAAAAGGAAAGATGGGATTCCGTTATCGAAGTTCGCGCGCGCCTGCACGCCGCCGTTGATCGCATGCGTGCCGATGGTCCTCGCCGTATTGGGAGCGCGATGGCTATGGTCCCGGTACGGCATCGAGGTTCGTGGGCTGGCCTTTTTCGTGGAGGTAATCGTTGGAGCTATCGTCTACGTTCCCGCTGCCATGTTGCTGGCCCGAGAGACATCCCACGACTTGATCCATTTGGTCAAAGACCAGATCCGGGCGCGTCGGGGAGAGGCCATCAGCGTTCTTCCGCCGGTCAGCAGTGACGATCTGGAATAGGCGTGAGGTATCGAGGATACCTGACTTCACCGGAGTGATGGCTCAGGTCGCAGGCGTAATCGCGAGCGACCCATGAAACCGAAGCTGACGGAGCACTGACGAAAATCCCGAATCATCCCAATACGGATAGGAGTGAAAGCTCCTCCCGGTCCCCTTTCCCCGCATTTTCCCCCGGTTTTTCCTTCACGGTCCACGATCACGATCACGGTCACGGTCACGCCCCACGAGAAACGATGGCGGTGGTCCAAGGCGGTCAAGGACCGAGCCCAAATCAAGAATAAAAATTCTCAGCTCGAATCCCTTTCCAATTCAGGAAAAATGAAGGGATCTGTCCAGCCTCATCCCCGATCGACAATTGCGCAGCCGCCGCGGCGACGTTGGGCAAATACGCCAAGTGCAAGGAATCCCAAAGGAAAAACGTACCACGACCGGGTGGAAGGGGAGCCATTGACCTTGCATCCACATCCCCCTTCCGACGGTTCGTCGGATGAATTGGAGGGGTCGTCTGATGAATCGGGGGGGGCGGAGTTGCTGGAATCGGCACCAGATTCCACCGCGATCTCACTTTCCGAGTCCGCGGTTGCGTCCATGGAAATAGGTGCGTCCGGGGGCTCCGCGTCAGCGCCGGCATCGTTGGTCGGCGTTGGAAATAGCGTCGACCATTCCACATCGATCCGGGGCGTCCAGCCCTCGCTCGTGCGGCCATGCGCCAACAGCCGCATATCGCCTTTCGAACGAAATCCGACCGTCATCATATGCAGTTCATCACTCACCATAACACCGAAGTGGCTTTCGAGGGTCTTGGGCCCGGGGGTGTCGTAATACGGGTCCAAAAAACTGGCTCCCGACGGCGTGCTATGACCGTCCGTTTGACTGTTGGTGGTGATGAGCACCTCCCCATCCCGATAGTTTTGTTGAGGGGTTCGTGGAGACGAACAAACCTTGCCAGGAGCGCAGGTGAAAACGCCACCGTAGCCGTTGGGCGCATAGAAGTTGATGAACGTTCCTGTGGCAATGGGCTGGTCGGAAAGCTGTTGCTGGGCCCAGGCAAGGTGCTCCTCGATGGGAAGAGCAGGAACGGAGGAAAGCAGGTGGCGGGCTGCCATGGTTCGGGAAAGCACTCCCGGGTCGGCAACGACCGAGGATTGAAAATCGTGTACCGAAACCAGCGAACCGTATTCATTGACGCCAGTCACCACGCTGACGAATCCCGGCCATGCCAGATTGACCCACCGAACCGGCTCGTCGGAAGGCTCGATAGCGTAAAGCACGTGATGGTGGACGACAGCAAGAGGCGAACCGAAGTCCAGGCGTCGCGTGGATAGAGTCGAATAAGGAGCTTCGACGCGTGATCCCCAACAGCTATGGGACCGGCAGGCATACGACCAATCTCCGAACGTATTGAGCACTTTCATGTCGGTGGCGTCCACGTCGGCTTCTGGCCGCACGGATTTGACACCTTCGACCAAGCCATTGAACTCCTCCTCCACGCCTTTCGGCAAAAAGGTCAGGGAAGTCATGGCCCCGCGCAGGACAGAATAGTAGTTTCCGGACATGTCTCGCACTTCATCAAAGGCAGAAACGATGTCATCGGCGAAGGTGGCTCCGATGGCATAGCCGATTTGCTGACGCGATCCCCAGACTCGGAGCACCGTGTAGCCTTCTCCCGCCGAATTCAGTTTTTGATCAAGGATTTCACGCTGTTGCGCGTGAACCGGTGCGGCGGAATGAAGTACGAGTGTCGATAAGAGAACGGAAAACGGAAAAAGAAGGCGTCGCATGAAGATCGTTTTCCACGGTCTGCATGGCGAGTCAAGGCGGGCACCTCGGGATTCTTTTTCCATCTTTGGGCCGGGCATGAAAAATGGTACTGGGGCTTTGCCGCTTCCTCATGATATGGAGCATTTTGGAAATAACTGGGGCTTATCGAGAGGGTGCCATCATGAAATCAAAACTTCTTTCATCGACTCTTGGGGGATTGTTCGCGCTGATGCTTTTCGTCGGGTGCTCGGCGGAGTCTGACGATGGCTCGGCGAAGCCTGGGCAGACTGGGTTTTCCAGGCCGCCGGCGTGTTACGGCAAGTGCGACGGCCCCTCTGCTGGCACGTTTCTGAGTCCTTATGAAGCGGATCTCGAGGCGCTACACCGCACATACGGGGGTGCTCCCCTGAAAAGCGTAGAACAGGCTTTCAGCGTCCAAATGGACCTTGGGGAGGTATCCTTCACGGCACCGACGCATCTATTTGGCGGTCCTGTCAACATCATTCCTTACGCGGACGAAGACGCTTTGTCGGACGCCGCGGGGCGATTTTTCCCTCATCGCGACGAGATCATCGCCAAGGTATTTCCTCCCGGAAGTGTCGGCTTTGCCATCAAACACCATCGCCCTTCTCATCGCACCATATCGCTAGGGGGAAGCGCAGCGAGCATGAAAGAAAACATGAAGCTGCAAGATACCCATATCGGGATTGTGGTTGGGATAGAATGGAACGGTCAACCTGGGGCTATCACGATCAACAATCCACAAAGCTATCAGCAGGGGCTATTTGGCGACGATGATTATCCAATGATTTTCGTCCGCCCCGTGTTCCCCGGCTATGTAAGTAGCCAATTACAGAGCGCTTTTATGGATAACATCCGGACGATGATGGTGGGTTTCAACACGGTCTCGAATTTTCCGGGGGACTACAACGGCGGCGATCCGTTGGCGGCCAACAGTCCCGAAAAGCTGCAAACTCATGTGGAAATGATGGTTCGCGCCATTGCTGGCGATGCCGCGGCCGAACAGTTCTTCCGTCGCCCGGAGAATCTCATTTATTGCGCCGAACTGGCCTTTGTGGCGACGAGCGCGGGATTGCTGTTCCCTCTCAACGACACGACCATGATCCCGTTGGTAGGGCAGCAAGTATGGGACACGTTCCAATCCGAACTCCACAAGCATAATGCTCACGAACGTTCCGCCTTTACGGAGCAGAACGAAAACGAACTTGTTTCATCGGTCACGTTGTCGATAGCCCCGGCGGATCTTCAGCCCATCGCCGAATACGCCCCTGCCAACATGATCGAAGCGGAGCGCCAAAAACTCGCTTTCAAGCCCATGACCATGGCGGATATCGTTCAGCATTTCATGCGAACCCACGTTCCTCGTGAGCAAATGGGAGAATCGCTTGCTCCCGTGCAGGGACAGCTCCTCGGCCTGATGCGTCCCGGCTTATTGGAAGCGATGGGTATGGATCGCCTTCCCTCCTCGGACCCTCGTCGCCAGGCTGTCGATGCGCTTTTCGACAATATGGTCCAAGTCGTTTCTACTCCTTATGGAAGCTACGCCGAATTCCAGCAAGCCATTGCTCCGCTCATGGATCAAGCGCGCGCGATGACCGGGCCTCGCGACGATTCAGGAACGGGGTTATTCGTTCCTCCAAGCCTATTTCATGTCGTTACCCAAGGGAAACACAACGGTGGACTGCTGCAACTCGCCTACGAAGGTCACGGGCTGCACGTCACGCAGGTCAAGCTCAAAGCCAATCCTTCGCAACCTCCGGCCACCCCGGAACCTGTCGTGGAACCCAATGAACCGTTCGCTGGTTCATGTGTCGGTTCTTGTGGTGGCGTCTCTCCCGACGTAAGCTGCGCTTGCGACGACCTCTGCGTTCAACTGGGTGATTGTTGTGAGGATTATGACCAGCACTGCCAGTGATTTTGCCGACTAGCCGATACGCCAGCCAATTATCTCACCGAAAATCCTCCTACGTATTTGCCGCCTGAAAACGCGGGTGAATCATGGGAGCCGCTGCCTGGCCCTCGTCCAGATAACCGAATCGGGATAGACGTCGACTACGGCCATTCGCCAAGGATATGATTTCATGCCGGGTGGAGTGGGACGCGGGGTGGAGGGGTGCTAACCACCCTTTTGCCCTTACCTCTTGGAATGCCGTGCGGTGAGGGTAAGAAACGCGAACCCAGTAGGGTCGATTGTAGCGAGAACCCGCGGATTGCGCAAAGGGGGTCGAGTGTCGGGGCGGGAAGGTAAAAAAAGCGCTCTCCCCCACGACGAAGAACCGCGCTATGGTGGGCGCGCTGATGGATCCCAAGTCGATTTCTCAAGTTCTAGAAACGCTCACGCAGCAGTCATGGCTTCACGGAGTGAAGGCGGGTTTGGCGATATTGGCCTGCGTGTTCATCTTCCTCGAATCCCAAGCGCATACGATTACGGAAGAGGTCCGAGCGCGGCTGCTGAAACGCTTACCTTTGGTGCTGGTCGGCGGTGGCCTTGCGGTGATCGTTCTTCAGCAGCTCGCGGATAGTGCGAAAGCGCTGGCGGTTTTCAAAAACGGGGCGATTCCGATTCTCGGCGTTTTCGCGGTCGCGATCGGTCTTTTCGCCATCGGCGTCCACGGAATTCGATTTGGAGTGATGCACGATCGTGCCAAACAGATCATCGGAGCGGTGCTTGCCACGGTCGCCATCGTTTTCTTCTTCTTGTTTTATCACCTGTCATACAAGGACTATTACCACCGGTGGGAGTTCTTCCATTACTACATGGGCTCCAAGTACACGAAGGAGCTTAGCTACAAGCGCATCTACATTTGCGCCGCGATCGCCGACGCCGAAACCGGCAACCAAACCGCGGTCAAACGACGCAAAATGCGGGATCTTTCCGCCACCAACCTGTTGATTCCCTCGAAGCCTTTTCTCGAAGAGCCGGAGATCTGCAAGTCGCACTTTTCCGAGGCGCGATGGGAGGACTTCAAAAAGGACCTGCAGTTTTTCCGTCGTGTTTCCGGGGGCGGATACTGGAAGGACATGCAGAAGGATCATGGCTATAACCCGCCGCCGATCTGGACTATCGCCGGACATTATTTGTCATCGCTGCAGCCAGCGTCCTCGGAGTATTTCAAGTTATTGGCGGGCCTTGACGTAACGATGACCGCCTTATTATTTCTGGCGATTGGCTGGGCTTTTGGTTGGCGCGTAACGATTGTGGCGCTCTTATTTTGGGGCACGCAGGAACCTGCGCCATTTTATTGGACGGGGGGAGCGTTCCTTCGTCAGGACTGGTTTTTCCTTGCGATCATGGCGGCGTGTTTGGCTCGAAAAAGATACTTTTTCCTTGCCGGATTCGCTCTTGCCTACTCCGCGGGATTACGAATATTTCCGGCGGTTCTATGGGCTGGCCCCCTGGCTATCATCGCCTGGGACATCTATCGAAAGCGAAGATTGCAGCGGTCCTATCTCAAGTTTTTGGCCGGGGGAGCAGCCGCGGTTCTCGTGCTCGTTCCCCTGAGCTTGCACGTCACCGGAGGTGTGCATTCGTATGAAGAGTTCATGCACCACATCAAAGTGCATCAAAACACCGCGTTGACCAACCATGTGGGACTGCATACGGTCATCAAGGCATCGCCCGAAGGGCGAATGAAGTACGCGCGCAACAACGCCTTGCTCGACCCGTTCGAGCGGTGGAAAAAGCAGCGCAACGATCGTTTCGAAAAATACAAGGTGTTGTGGGGAGCCTTGTTCCTCTCGTTTGGCGGCTTGCTTTTTTTCGCTTTACGCCGAACCAAAGCCCTGTGGATTGGGATGGGCTTGTCGCTGATCCTGGTGGTCAGCGCTGCGGAGGCCACGTGTTATTATTGGTCGATCTGGGTTCTGGCCGCGATGCTATCGCGCCTAAAACGTCAGATGGAATGGCCGTTACTAGCTGTATTTCTTGGAGTTTTCGCGTTCGCGGGCTTCAAGATCCTGCTCACGCAGATGCCGGATAATTCGTTGACCGCGTTCAGCATAAGCGTGAGCGTTGTGGCCGCGCTGTACTACTACTATCATGAAACCCTGCTTCGTTTCGCTCGAAGCAACGGAAGCATGGAGATAGCGATCATCGGCTTGGCGGGGGCCAGCCAAGTGTTTTCGAATCAGTTTTACTTCATCGATGACAAGTTCACAGCGATTTCGGCGCTCTACGTGGCATGGACAGTAGCTTTCGTGCTGGCCTTTTTCCGTTGGCCTCGAGCGCAACTTGGGCTCAACACCTTGCCGGTGCGCTCCGAGTCCCCCGGAGCTTGATCCATCGAACTTCAGGTCATTATCCATAGCCAACGCACGCGGCTGCCGTTACAACCACAGATGTGACGGAACCTTCTAGACATTCGCTAAGCCCGCCGTCGACCCCCTCCCCGGCGTCACGACGAATTCGACGAAAGCAGCGTCGCCGTTCGCTTCGCGAAGACGCTTTGAATCTTCCCAATCTTCTGACGATGGGAAGGATTTTGGTCATTCCCCTGGTGTTGTACCTGTTGGATCGAGGCAGCCCGTTCGATTGCTATTTGGCGACTTTGGTTTTCGTGCTGGCGGCGATTACCGATTTTTTGGATGGCTACCTGGCTCGCAAACGAAACTTGGTCAGTGTCTTGGGCAAATTTCTCGACCCGTTGGCGGATAAGCTGATTGTGACGGCAACGCTTGTCTGGTTGGTCACGATGGGTCGCGTTCCGGCGTGGTTGGTCATTATTTTGATCGGTCGAGAGATCACCATCACGGCCCTCCGCGGAATTGCCATGACGGAAGGGTTGGTGATCGCGGCGGGAGAGGGAGGAAAGTCGAAGACGGCGTTACAGATGGTGGGGCTCGTGTGTTTGATCCTTGGATATCCCTATCATGTGGATCTCATTGTGGTGGATTTTGGCGTGGTGGATTTGGTGATGGTAGGCAGGGCGTTGATCTACTGCTCACTCGTTTTTTCGATTGTGAGCGCATTTCAATACGGCAAGTTTTTCGTGGATGCGGTCGAGGCGAAAGCAAAGAGAGCGCCATCAGGATAGAATTCGATACGAGCATGGACACGGCGCACAGCCTCTTGTAGGACAGGCGAGTTGAAGAATACCTTGGCATCCCTGGAGTCACCGACGATGAGGCGAATTCGTTTTGGCGTTTTGGTTGTCGCTTTCGTGGCCTTGTGGGCGGGAGCTTGTTCGAACCAAGGAGAGGGAGAACGATGTAGCTTGGACAACAACAACGAAGACTGTGCGTCGGGACTTCGATGCCAAAAGATCGAAGGGCAAGACTCCCCGCTGTGCTGTCCGCCCCCGGACAGACCGTCGACGGTTGCTGCTTGCATACCCGGTCAAGTCTATCGACCGGACAGCGGACTGACCGATCAAGGACTTCCGGATTCCATCGTGACGGAGGCCGCATCGGATTCACCAGGGGATGAACCGCAAGAAGCCTCGGTGGAAGACGTCTCGCTAGATGTAGCCGAAGATGTCGAACCGGTGGAGACGGGCATCGAGACATCGTTGGATGTAACGCCCGATGTCGACGATGACGAGACGGGATTGGAAGCATCGGTAGATGCGGAAAAAGACGTAGTTGAGGAGGCCGAAGCGGACGCGGGGGGGTGAGATGGGGCTCAGCACGATCATCTCGTTGTCGCAGCAAGCTTTGGTTTTGTCCTTGGCGGTGGTGTTGCCGGTGTTGGCGGTAGCCGCCGTGGTTGGGTTGGTCGTGGCTGTATTGCAGGCGGCGACCCAGGTACAGGACCCAACGTTGGCGCATCTGCCGCGAATCGTTGCGGTAGTGGCGGCATTGGCGGCGTTTGGTCCATGGATGGGGCGCGAGATTGCAGCGTTTGCCCTTCGCGTATTCAGCGGTGGCTGAAGGTGCTTTCTCGACAGGGTTGGTTCATCGATACAGCGGCGGAGACGTGAAGAAGAAGCGGTCGTTGGAGCAGCAGAAAACGAAACGAGCGCGAATCTTGGCAGCGGCGGCCGAGGTGTTTGCGACTCGCGGTTTTCAAGAAGCCCATATCTCCCATATCGCTCAGACGGCGGGCGTGGCCGACGGCACCATCTACCTGTATTTCCCGAGCAAGGAATCATTGCTCGTCGCGCTCTTCGAAGACAGTGTTTCGCGCTTCTTTCGGCAACTCGATGACGAGCTTACCTCGATCGCGGCACCGCGTGACAAGCTGCTGCGAATGGTGGCGCTTCAGCTTGGGCTGCTGGACCGCGAGCGTGGGCTGGCGGAATTGTTGACGGTCAACCTACGACAATCGAGCCGTTCGATGCGTGAGCTATTGAAGCCCCACTTCACCGCCTATCTCGATCGTCTCGAGCGTGTGCTGATCGAAGGCCAAAATGCTGGGGTATTTCGAAAAGACTTATCCGCACGGGTGGTTGCCCGAGCCATTTTTGGAGCGCTCGATGGGGTGACGCTAACCTGGGCTTTGGGAGGGGGCCACGAGGGCGGTCTTGTCAAGACGGCCGAAACGGTTGGAAAAATGTTGCTCGACGGATTGGCCTCGAATTCATGAATGTGATGTCTCCTCATGACTTGCGGACGATGGAGCATGGGGCTCGAGTCCGTGTAGGCGGGCGAGTTCGAGCGCAACCGCATGGACGATGGCAAATCGCGGACGCCTTCGATACCGTAGCCGTAGTAGCCGAATCATCGCTCAAAGAAGGCTGTTTGGTGATTGTCGAGGGCAGATGGGATGGGGAATGCATCGACGAAGCCGTGGTGGTGGACGTGTCGGAGCCGATGGCGGATCAGTTTCATGAGTCCGCCCGGTTGCTCGATCGCGGGGTAGGCTGGGCGTTGCAACGTCGGGCAACAATTCTCGGGGTCATTCGAAATTATTTTGAAAATCAAGGCTTTATAGAAGTCGAGACCCCCGTGCGGGTCCCCTGCCCTGGGATGGATTTGCACCTTGACGCCTTTGATTCCGGGCCCGCGGCGTTGATTACCTCACCCGAGTATCAGATGAAGCGATTGCTTGCGGGTGGGATTCCAAAGTTATTTCAACTCGTTCATTGTTTTCGCGACGATGAGCAGGGGGACCTTCATAATAGCGAATTTACGATGCTCGAATGGTACCGTGCCTTCGCGGGAATCGAGGAGATGATTCGGGATACAGAAGGCCTCATCGAGCATGTTGCGCGACAAGTGACGGGGAAAGCCACGGTGCGTTGGCGTGGTCGGGAGTTGGATGTCAGCGCGCCTTTTGAGAGAATTTCGGTGCTCCAAGCGTTTGCACGGCATGCGCTTCTCGATCGCGACGAGGTGCTTCGATTGGCGAGTGCGGAGGAAGATACGTACTTTGGTTTGTTAGTCGAGAAAGTCGAGCCGGCGTTGGCAGCGTCGGCCCATGCGGTGGTGCTCTATGATTTCCCTTCCGTTCATGCATCGCTTGCTCGACGTCGTGTGGATGATCCGATGGTATGTGAGCGATTCGAGGTGTACGTGGGGGGGGTTGAATTATGCAATGGGTTTGGAGAACTGACCGATGCGACGGAGCAGCGCATGAGGTTGGAGAGGGACCAGCAAACCCGTCGGATAGCGGGAAAACGCGTATATCCAATCGATGAGCGATTCGTTCGAAGTCTGGAGGAAGGGATGCCGTCGGCGGGGGGCAATGCACTCGGGGTCGATCGATTGGTGGCGCTTTGTCTTGGAGCCCGGTCTATTGGTGATGTGATGGCGTTTCCGGACTCGTGGTTGTGGTAGCTGGCGATGGTTCCGGAAACGATATTTTCTATGTATTTACGATAGGTTAGAACCGATGCCCCACGAATGGCCTCTCGATCCTCACTCCTTTTCCAAGTACTACGCTTTCGCGCCCACGGCATTGGCGTTGCGTGAATGCATTCGGCTTCAAGCCGTAAGGCACCTCGAGTTACCGGAACCGATTTTGGATGTGGGATGCGGAGATGGTGTGTTTGCGCGTCTTGCCTATCCAGGCAAGCAGACGTGGGGCATCGACATCAACCCGACGGAGTTGCAGCGAGCGCAGGGAACGCATTCGTACAGCACGTTGATTTGCGGCAACATCTGCACGGTCGATCTTCCTCCGCAATTTTTCGGCAGCGCGATTGCCAATTGCAGTCTCGAGCATGTTCCCGATCTGCGAGCCGCGTTGCGGAATGTTCGTAGCGCATTGAAACCGGGAGCCCCCCTGGTCCTCATCGTGCCTACGCCGACGTGGACACGTCGCCTGGCATTGACGGAAGCGCTTGGCAAGGCGGGATTGCATAGTCTCGGAAATGCTTGGGGGGAGCTACTCGATCACGTGTTTCGTCATGTTCATCGGATAGACGCGGCGACATGGATGCGGCATTTGGAAGCCTGCGGATTCGAAGCATGTGAGGTGACGATGATCGCGCAACGCGGTGTATCGTGGGCCTTCGACATCCTACTTTGGCCGAGCCTTGTGGGGTTCCTCAACAAAAAATTGACCGGACGATGGGTGCTATTGCCCCGTCTGCGTTTCCTCACCAGCGATCTCATGCGCATTTCCTTGAACGCCCTTGCCTCGCGCGTGCCTGATGCCGAAGAGGCTGCGGAGTACCTCATCGTTTGCAAAGCGCGGCCATGATGAGCGAGTCGGAGTTCAGCGCCGAGTACTATACGAACCACGAGCGACGCGATCGCTTTCCTTGGACCCTGTACCATCGTCCGATTTCTCGACGAATTGCATCGATCGTGCGTGCGCGGAGCACGTTGCCGACGATCCTGATCGTGGGGTGTGGCCTCGAGCCGTATGTGGATGGGGTGCGGGAGATATCGTGTGCAGCGTGCGACATCGATCCGCGTGCGATTGAAGCGTGCAAAAAACAGTATCCACGACAAGCGGATCGCTTTGGGGTCAGTCCTTCCGCCTATGAATTGCCGTCGGCCGAGGTTTTCGACGGCCCCTTCGACATGATTGTGGCAAAAGACGTGGTCGAGCACGTACGGCAACCGGAGCGTTGGGCGCGGATGCTTGCGCAACGTCTTTCGCCGGGTGGGGAACTATTGCTTTCCACTCCGAATTACGGAACTGGTTCGACGTTGGGGTTATTGGAGCGAACGGTTCTCGAGTGGGTAGCCCGTCGGGATGGTTATTCACGTCGTCATATTCATCCAAGCCGCTTTGACGCGGGGCTATTTGCGGGATTGAACGTGGGCGACGGGATGGAATTGATGGAGATATGGCATACGTGGAACCGATGGGCGATGGTGGGCCGGTGGCGTCGCAAATAGAGAAAAACGAAGTTGCCACCGATGACGATGCCGGGCCGGGGCTTTATGAGGACATCTATGATCGATAAAAAGTTGGATGCCTTGCGTGAGCGGTTGCGGCAACTCGAGTCCGTGGTGGTTTGTTATTCCGGGGGGCTTGATAGTGGATTTACGCTGGCGGTTGCGCACGAACAGCTTGGGCATCATGCGGTCGGATTGACGGCGGCGGGGCCAGCGTTGGCGCCTCGTGAGAGAGACGACGCGATTGCGTTTGCCAGGCAGATTGGCGCGGATCATGAGATGGTGGATGCTGGGGAGATTGGTGTGGCGGACTATGTGGCCAATGGCCCAGACCGTTGTTTTCACTGCAAATCGGCGTTGTACGTTGCGGCGGAGCGCTATCGTCAACAACGAGGTTTTCGTCATGTGATCAACGGTACGAACCTCGATGATTTGGGGGATTACCGTCCTGGGCTCGAGGCGGCGAAACGGGCGAATATCGTCAGCCCTTTGGTTGATGTGGGATTTACCAAGAGCGAGGTGCGAGAGGCGGCCAGGCTGTTGGGGTTACGACTTTGGGACAAGCCTGCGGCGGCCTGTCTCGCGAGTCGGATACCGTACGGGACGGCGGTCACCTCCAAGCGTTTGTCGCAAATAGCTGGATTTGAAGCGGAACTTCGTGATCTGGGGTTTCGTGTGGTCCGGGTTCGTCATCACGACACCATTGCCCGTATCGAGGTGGGAGAAGACGAATTAGCGGCGATGGCAGACCCAACGACGCGGCAGCGAGTGCATGATGCTGGAAAACGATATGGGTTTTCATATGTAACGTTGGATCTGGGAGCCTACCGGGTAGGTAGTCATAACGAGGTTCTCGACGGGCGGCGGCTCCGAACGGTGACGTGAAGTACCGTCACGGATTGACCCGGTGTCGTTCTGACGCTTACGCTAGGCATAAACGCGGATTGGTTCAGCCAAACCGTGAATGATTACCGACATGGACGAGGGGAATTGCAGATGGTGTTCGTTCCTAAGTTTCTGACCATTGTGGATCTATTCGAGAAGAGCGTCGAAAAATACGCCCCGCGAGATCTGTTCGGCGTGAAGACCAACGATGCCTGGACGTGGATTACCTACGGTGAGGTGAAACGTCGCGTGGATGCATTTCGACGAGCGTTGAGTGAAGAGGGAATCGCGCGCGATGGCCGTGTAGCGATCATCTCGAACAACCGCGTCGAATGGGCCATTGCTTCGTTTGCGACGGTCGGGCTGACGGCACAATTCGTTCCGATGTACGAGTCTCAATTGCCCAAGGAGTGGGAGTACATTCTTCGCGATTGCGAAGCGGAGATACTCATCGTATCGACGGAGGCGATTTACCATAAGGTCAAGGGATTTCTCGAAACGATACCATCGCTCAGAAAGATCGTTCGCATGGGGGCGAAGGAGTCTGAACCGGATTCTTTTGATGCTTGGATCGACAGGGGATCTGACAACCCTCTTGAACCATCGGTCCCTGACAAAGACGATATCGCATTTTTGATTTATACGTCGGGAACCACGGGCAACCCGAAGGGGGTCAAGTTATCGCACGAAAATATCGCATCCAATGTATCCGCGGTGCATGAGTGTTTCGATATGATTGCGGATGACAGGACCTTGTCATTCCTTCCCTGGGCGCATTCCTTCGGGCTCACTTGCGAACTTCATTGTATGACGTCGATGGGAGCGAGCATGGCACTCAACACGGCGGTGGATAAACTCGTGGCGGAGATGCCGGAGGTTCGTCCGACCATTTTGATTTCGGTGCCCCGCATTTTTAACCGGATCCATGACAACGTGCAGAAGCAGATCGCGGGAAAGCCAGCGCCGATTCAAGCACTATTTCGGGCGGGACTTGCGGCATCGATTAAGAAGCGCGCGGGTCAGTCGCTTGGTTTGACGGAGCGAGTGTCATTGTCGCTGGCAGACAAGATCGTATTTTCCAAAATCCGTGCGAAGTTCGGTGGTCAGTTGCGCTACGCGATTTCCGGTGGCGCGGCTCTCTCGCGGGAGGTGGGGCAGTTCATCGACGCCTTGGGCATCAACGTGTACGAAGGCTATGGGTTGACGGAAACGAGTCCCATCATTTCGGCGAATCGACCGGGGCATCGTGTCATCGGCAGTGTTGGCCAAATGATTCCCGGATGCCGGGTGGTCATCGACAAAGAGGCCACGGCGGATGCGGTGCAAGGAGAAATCATTGCGTACGGTCCCAACGTCATGAAGGGGTACCACCATCTCGACGAAGAGACGGCCGCCGTGTTGTTGGAGGATGGCGGCTTTCGCACGGGCGACATGGGGTATATGGACAACAACGGCTATTTGTTCATCACGGGGCGGGTCAAGGAGCAGTACAAGCTCGAGAACGGCAAGTACGTGGTTCCTGTTCCGCTCGAGGAAGCGGTCAAGTTGTCCCTGCTGATCACCAACGCGTTCGTGCATGGCGCAAACAGACCATTCAACGTGGCGCTGATCGTTCCCAACATGGAAGAATTGGTCGAGTGGGCGAAGGCGCAGGGCATCGAGGATGTTTCGGCGAAGTCGTTGCTTCGCAATGAAAAAGTCATCGCGAAGGTGCGTGAAGAGATCGAAGCTAAGAGCCAGGGCTTCAAATCCTACGAGAAAATAAAGCAATTTACGCTCATCGAAGAGGACTTCACCACCGAAAACGGGATGCTGACGCCATCGATGAAGGTCAAGCGCCGGGTGGTGTTGGAGAAGTACGGTAACCTGGTGGAGGATATGTACCGCTGACGCTTACTCGACGGAAACGACCACACTAGGCGGGTCATTATGGACTCGCTGCCACACTTCGATGACATCCCCTTGTTGGGCCGCAACGCGAATCTCGAAACCACCATTACCGTTGGCCAGTCCTACCACGCCGCCTCCTGTTCGATTGTTGAAACACGTCACGAGAGCATACGCTTCCACGGCTTGGGATTTGCCAATCACCCGGGCTTCTCCGCTGGGCAAGTCCAGTTGCGCGACGATCGCGCCTTCGGACGGAGGCGGCAACGGAAGGGTTGGTGTGTTACAGCCTGCGATCATTCCCGCGCCGAGGGCTGCGAGAACCGTGAATGGGAAGAGCTTCGACATATTCATCCAATCCTATTCATCGAACGCATGACCTTCGACGGAAAAGGGCAAAGCGCGCTCGAATCGAGAGCCGTTCGTTCGATGAATTCATCCGGCTCATCAAAGGATGATGGCCGCCTCGAGCAACGGCAAGGCCTCCATATCATTCGAGCCTGGCTTCTCCCATCCGAAGGAGTGTGGATGGTGGGAACTTAGCGATGAGGCACGTTTCTGCCCTTGCCCAAGGGGCCCTGTCTGGACGTGCGCTCCCAGTATCTCGAATGCGATACCGTGGTGCGGTCGGCCAATGGCGCAAAATCGCAACCAGGTGGCATCTCCCACCGGAAGGTGCTAGGCGCTGGAAGCGTTTTCATCTCGATGCCATGCGCGACATCCGCTCTGCTCTCCGACACTTTCCGTGGAAGCCCGTTCCTTGGGCGCTGGGTCTGGCGATCGTTGTCACCGGGGCAACGTGTGTTCCTGTCGACCGTGATGGGGATCCGCGAGGTGCGTTGGTGGCGGCTCTTTCGCGTGATGGCTATGTGGCGTCCGTCGAGGACGTCCATTTTTTCGGGCCCCCATCGACCTTGGGCACGACGCGGGGGGTGGTTCGCGCGTGGAAGCGTGGAGAGCCGGCGGATATCTTTCATTTTCGGGTGAAGATGACTTCGGCAGGAGCGGTGCTTGGCGCGCCGGCTCTTTACAACTTGACGGCTACGCCTGCGGATGAAGGTCCCATCGAGGTCGTGGGTCAGAGGGTAGCGTTTACGGTTCGCATGATGTCGGGAACGATTGGTGTACGCGTGCTTGATCTGCGTGGCGAGGCGCCGCTCGAAGGGGATTGGTCCACCATCGCGCGCTGGCAAAACGCGGTGACCAATCTTCAGCAAACAGGGTTAACTACTGGAGTTAACTCAGTTTTTTGGGCTATCGATCCACCCAAAGACGACGTCTCGTTGACGCTCATGCTGGATGGTTGGATCGAGATGCGTTCGAATGGGAGCATCGCGCGTATGCCAACGGAAGGTGGTCGTGTTGTGGGAGACATGACCGACCTCGAGTATCGGCCTTCCACGAAAGGTCGTCCTGGAAACCTGGTGACGTGGGCGGTCGACCGGGTGCGAGCGATGCCGTGGTTTGGCGACGATCGCATGCAGATGTTGAAGACGGTGGCATTCGGTGTTTTGGATGTTTATCGTCGTGCGCAGACGACCGTCATGGGGGATAGTTCCGCGGAGGAGATTGCGGAAGATCTTGGGGGAATTGTGGCGCGAAACGCGCCGACCACGTTTACGGATCCGGAGACGGGCTGGCCACCGGCGCCCATCGAACCATTTTTGGGTAAGAAGATGGAAGGAGAGGGACAGTGGATACCTCTCGAGAACGATCCTTTCATCCGCATGAATCCAGGCGTGCCGCCAGCATTTCTGACATCGTTTGTGAGAACGGATCCGAAGCGCAGTTATACGCGTATTTACGTAACCTTATGGGATCCGCGGCAGGTTGAGCTTCACATGATGGCAGGGTCGGTGGAACCCAAGGGAGCGTCGGGAGAAGCGGGACCCGGGATGATTCCTCGTCGGCCCGAACTGATGAAACGGCTGGTGGCGGGCATCAATGGTGGCTTTCAAGCGTTGCATGGCGAATGGGGAATGATGGGGGACGGTGTGATTTATCTTCCGCCCAAGCCATTTGCCGCGACGGTGGCGGAGATGCGTGATGGTTTCACGGGGTTTGGAACATGGCCCAACGACCCGGTGGTTCCGCCGACCATCCAATCCTATCGTCAGAATCTCACGCCGCTGGTGATGGACGAGGTGATCAATCCCTACAAGCGAGGGTGGTGGGGAGGAACGCCACCGGAGTGGGAAGACCGCGTTCACACGACACGAACGGGAATCTGTCTCACGAAAGAAGGGTTCATCGCGTATTTGTACGGCAATGAGATCGACGTGATGCCGTTGGCGCAGGCGATGGTTCAGGCGAGATGTCAATACGGCATACACCTGGACATGAACCCGGGACATACGGGGTTGGAGTATTACAAGGTTGCGCCGACGGGGACGTTACCGGATCTTGGGCGTCCGTTGGACAAGAAATGGGAAGCGGAGGGGCCAGTGCCCTTCATGGAAGGGTGGTCGTTTCGAGCGCGGCGCATGGTGCGGTTCATGGGGCTGATGAACTTTCCCCGCTATATTCAGCGAGAAACGCGAGATTATTTTTATCTTACGCTCCGGTCGGTGCTTCCGGGGCCAGAGCTGGACATCGCGGAAGGGGTGCAAGCCCAATGGCGTACGTCTGGTCTGCCGCAACACGGTTTTCCGTATGCGATTGCCACAACGGAGTTGCAGCCGGATCCGTCTCGTGCTGACACCAAAGTATTCATCATGAAGCTTGATCCGCGCACGGTGCGTCTTGCATCGGAAGCGGATGACAAGCTGGTGGTTTCGATGGCGAACGTGGAAGTGGAGCCGAACCAACCGACGTTGTGGATATCGGATCGCGCGTGTGCGATTGCATCGGAGCCGGTGAACGGTGCGGTGGCGGTGGTATCGGGGCTGGAGCCAGGTTCGCTGGCGGGGCAAGAGCCGGTGGCGGCGCTAGGGATCCAGGATGATGATGGAATGCTCGTGTACATCGAGATTCAGCAAGGAAAGCGGCCTGGGGCGGACGAGGCGATGTTGACGAGTTTGTTGGAAAAATTGGGGTGTTCGTCGCGTTTGTTGTTGAGTCGGCCGTTAGCTCCTTCGTTGGGTCATCCAGCCAGCGGAGGAGGTCGGAAGGTTCATTTCGTTCGTGTCGATGCGCCGGGAGCGCGGAGGATTTTCGAAAGCACGCCGGTGGTTGATCCATCCGAATGGGCTCCCTTGCAAGCGCGTCGCATACGATACTTCAAGAAGCCGAAAGCAAGCGGTAACGAGTAACTGTTTTCGGACCTGCGGAGGTGGTATCGAAAGTACATGGTGTCGAACCCCGAGTATCGCAAACGGTTCGTACTGCTTTCGGTGCTCGTTCTCGTAGCGTTTCTGCCAAGCTTGATGACTGGGTTCGTATTCGATGACATACCGCTCATCGTCGACAACCCGTACGCGCAGAGCCTGGTGTATCTCAAACGGTGTTTCACCACGGATCTTTGGGATATTCCTTCGAGACCGGATCCTGAGCAGTGGTCACTTTTCTATCGGCCGATCATCTCAGCCAGTTATCTATTGAATTGGGTAGCATCCGGTGGTGCGGCCTGGTCGTTTCATCTGGTCAATGTGTTGGCTCATCTGGGTGCCGTATGGCTTGCATTCAGGACGGCCACACGATGGCTTGCCGATGTTCGGCTTGGATTTGCCGCGGCGCTCGTGTTTGGACTTCATCCGACACGCAATGAGTCTGTCCTTTGGGTTTCCGGTCGCACGGACGTATTCATGGCGCTGTTTCTGCTGTTGGCGCTCGAGCTTTTTTCTTCCGCTTCGCGGCGTAAGGGAAGTCGTGCGGTGTTGACGTGGATAGCCGGGGTGTTGGCATTATTGCTTGCGCTTCTTTCCAAAGAGTACGCGGTGGTATTTCCGATCCTCGTGGCTGTGGATGCATGGGTGGCGAAGGACGCTGTCTATCGACGAAGAATGTGGGGAGCTTCGGCAGGGGCAATCGTTTGTTGCGCGGTGTTTTTGTGGTTGAGAACGTGGCTCATGCCACTCCAACCGCCCGATGATCCGATTTCGTTTTTTCTTCACGCGAAGTACGTATTTCTATCGTTGGGGCGGTATGGTTCGAGACTCGTGTTTCCATGGCCGCAAGCGATTTTCGTCAAGCCGATTTTCATTGAAAACGGTGAGGTCGTCTTGCCGTCTTTCGACATCGCAGTGGGGGTTGTATCGACCCTCGCTTTTGGGGCTGTCCTTATCTGGTCCATGGTACGAAAACGTGATCGAGTTCCCTTTCTGTTATGCGCTCTCGCGCTGCTTCTCCCGATATTGAACATCGTTTATTCAGGGTTGAATTCAACCACCGCGGACCGGTACTTCTACTTCCCACTTTTTGGAATCGTCGTGGCCGGGTTGAGTTTTGCACATCCCCTGCTCGACCGGATTCAACAGATCACTCGTGGGATGTTGCTAGGCGGTTTGGGCATTGTGTGCATCGCCATCACGTGGGTGCGCACGCTCGACTTCACGACGGAAAACGCGTTTTGGGCTCAAGAAATTGCGGTTGACCCTGACAATCCCCTGGCGCTTTTTGCTCTTGCCACACTCGCCGAAAAGCAAGGGGACCGCGCTTCCTATCGGAAGCATCTACTTCGTGCGTACTCACCCGCGAGTACGAAATACTTACTCATTTCGACACCCGCGCGAACGTATGTGCGTCTTGTCGACGACCTGCTTCACACTCGTCCAGACGGAGCGCGAGAGCATCTGGAAACGCTCCTATCGTTATTGATGGCCCTTACCGAAGGGCGTCCCATTCAGCATGCGTCGGCCATGGAAGGGATATCTCTCGAACCGCCAATCATCGATCAAAATCTTGCGGTCTGGCTACGCGCTGCCCGGCCGGGGCTCCTTACGCAGGCAGCCTTCACGGCTTCTCGTCTCGGTCGCGATGACCTGTGCAAAACGGTGGCCGCAAGGGTATCAGACATCGACGTCCTCCAGTTCAACGACCGATTCAATCTTTCTCTCGCATTGATTCGGGCAGGAGCTTATGAGCAGGCGTCGCATCAGATGGTTGTAAGCCGAAACCTGCCGTCGACCACACCGTACGAGCGCGGGGAAATTCTCGACAGATTGGACGCAACCATGGCGGCCGTTCGACAAAAGCGCGTTCAAGCGGCCAAGTTCGACGAACCGGATTCATCGATATTGCGCGCGGAAGCGGAGTTTGAGGTGGGAGGCTGGCTGCGTGCGGCGCGAATCCTGCGATTGGCCCATCAACGCTTCCCAGACCGTCCGGAAGTATGGCAGCGTTATGTGCGGGCGCTCGCGCAATGCCGTCTGGACGACGATGCTTATACCGTTGCCTTGCTGCACCTGGATCCCGCGGCAGCTCAGGAGCTATTGGCTTCGATTCGGAAAGAGATGTCCCCGCGCACGGCGCAAGCGGTGCCGGTGCCTTTGGGCACGCGATGGTGGGAGGAAAGCCCACTTATCGAACCTTGATTCGCGCCTTGGGCAAAGATACGTCACGGACCGAAAACACTTATATTGGTATTTTTTTTTGTGACTGCATCGACGGATTCGATGTCGCCCAACATTGACCTTCCTTGCTATCGCGCGGTACAAGCTCCATCGGCCTATCTTATCGTAAGACGTGTGTGTTTGGAGCATTGCAGGTGAGCCGTCCTCAAGCCTTCGGAGCCTACGACCTACTGGAACGCATCAACGTTGGTGGTATGGCCGAAGTATTTCGCGCGGTTCATCGGCAATCCCGGCGGCTTGTGGCGATCAAGCGGATCTTGCCATCGGTGGCGGAGGACGACGAGTTCATCTCGATGTTCCACGACGAGGCCATCATTGCGAGCCAGCTCGATCATCCGAACATCGCGAAAATCTTTGATATCGGGAAGGTCGATGCCAGTTACTACATCGCGTTCGAGTATGTGAACGGGCGTGATATGCGGACGGTCATTGACAATGCAGAGCACCGTCAGGCATCGATTCCCATCGACATGACACTGCATGTGATCATGAGTCTTTGTAAGGGGTTGGATTATGCGCATCGACGGGTGGATGCGAATGGTCAGCCTCTCGGGCTTGTTCACCGCGATGTGAGTCCTCCGAACATCCTTGTTTCTTATGATGGGGATGTGAAATTGATTGACTTTGGAATCGCGAAAGCGGCAGGCAAGCTGGCGCGTACGCAAGTAGGCTCAATCAAAGGGAAATTTGGCTATATGTCTCCGGAGCAGGTTCGCGGTCTTCCCGTGGATCAACGTTCGGATATTTTTGCAATCGGGATTTGCCTTTGGGAATTTTTGACTTGTCGTCGATTGTTTCTTGGAGACAACGAAGTGGTCGTGATGGGGCGGATTCGTAACGCGGAAGCCGAACCACCATCACAGTTCGCGCCCTCGTTATCGCCAGAACTTGATCAGATGGTGATGCGAGCGCTAGCGAAGGACGTGGACGAACGCTACACTTCAGCATCGGATTTATTTGCGGACTTAAACGCATTCGCACAAAAGGCTGGAATCACGGTTTCCCGTGATCCGGTGGCAGACTACATGCGACGGACCTTTCCCAACGACGCGAGCCTTCGCGTCGCGTCGCACGAGGAGGCTCACGCAATGGCGGAAAATAAGGGCGGTTCGGACCTCGACGTATTCGAGGGGCTCGCGCGCAAGCCTCAGGCACGCCCAGCGACAACACCTTCTACAGTACCGAGTCCACTGGGAGTGGCGAGTTCTTCGGGGCCACCACCTCCGGGGCGAGCGCGGACACTTCTGGGCATGGCACCACCCATGCCTCCCTCTGCGCACGGCTCGATGCCTTCATCGCCGGGGCGGCTCCCCATTCCGAGTTCCCCTGGTTTGCCTCCCCCGCCGGTGGCGCGCGGTTCCGGGGTTCTTCCGGCCATTTCAGCCCCTCCCGCGAAAGGAAGTGCGCCTCCTCCCGCACGGGGAACGCTTCCCTCCAATCCGCTTCCTCCCCCTGTAGCTCCTCCCGTCATGGGAAGTGGTGTGATAGGGCCACCGCCCGCCAAACCCGCCGCGGTCGATATGGATTGGGACGATGAGGACGAAAAAACTCACGTCTACGACAAGCAATCCACCGATGAAGTGGCTGATGCCATCATGCAGCCACTTCCTGCCGCGGGCACGCCCGCTCCGCCTCCGACTTCTTCGGCTGCTGCCGCGCTTCTCCAACGCTCGGGCAACGTGGCGCCTCCCATGCCCAAGGTGCCATCGATTCCTCCGCCCACACCCGGGCTCGTTCCTGCGCCTCCGCCTCGAACGGTAGCAGCCGCTGAACCCACAATGCTCTCCGCGCCCAAGGAAAAGGCTAGTTCGCTGCCTTGGATCTTGGTCGCTATTCTCGTTTTGGTCGCCGGTGGACTTGGCGCCTACTTCCTTATGCCTTCCACCGGATCGCTCAAAGTCTATGTTTCAGGACCAGGCGGACGAGATATCGGCAAGGTCAATATCTTCGTCAATAACGAAAAGGTGTGCAGCTCCTCACCATGCACCGTCAATGATTTGAAAGAGGGCATCCACGACGTCAAAGCCGAAGCGGAAGGATATGAGCCTACGGCTCCCAAAGGTGTCGAAGTCAAGGGAAGGGCGCAAGCAAAACTCGACCTCGAGCTTGCGGTAGCCTCCGCGGGCAGTGGATTCAAAGTCGCTGGAGCCCAGCAAGGCATCATGCTTTTTGTCGACGGCTCGGAAGTAGGACCCCTTCCCCAGACTCTGAAAACCCTCAGCCCTGGTGAGCACAAACTCCGCTTCGTCGGCTCGGAACGCTTTGAACCCCTTGAAAAGACACTCACGGTGGTTCCGGACAAGATCGAGGACCTTGGCGAAATCAAGCTCAATGTGCTCAAAGGAAAGGCTACATTGCAGCTCGTCACCCGCGGCGCTCGTATCTTGCTCGTACCTTCCAAAGGTGAAAAACGGCAGATCGATGAGAGAATGTTCAAAAACGATCAGCTCTCGATCGATATCGATACGTCCAAAGAGTGGAGCATCGAAGCCACCAAACCTGGTTACGACGATCTCAAAATTCCCATCTCATTTGCCGACGGCCAAGCTGAAAAAACGTTTCGCATCGAGTTGCATGAGCGTGGAAAAACACCTGTCGATGACGATAGAAAGCAATCCTCTTCCACAGCCCCCACCTCGGGCCCTGGTCCCACGCCAGCCAGCACGCCAACGGCTGCCACTACCGGCGGACCTGCCACGCTCAACATCAACTCCATTCCGCCTTCGGCCGTGTTGTTGGATGGTCGTCCTATCGGCAGAACTCCTAAATCCGGCGTTGTCGTGAGCCCCGGCACACACTCCATCACGTTCATTCATCCCGAAAAAGGACGAAAGTCCACCAGCGTGACCGTGAAAGCAGGCGAAACGAAGGGCGTGGGCGTTCGTTTCTGATCCAAGCTTTTCCACCCCAAACAATCCAACCCCAACTCGACGGCGAATACCGATCGATTCTCCCTGACCTTGTCATTCCTTGATCGTCGCGAGCAGCTTCCGTGCTCCTGAATGATCAGGATGCTCTTCAAGGATCTGATGGACTTGCCAAGCAGCTTCCTTGTCTCTTCCAAGATTCCGAAGCGATAAAGCCAATGAATATCGCGTAGTTACTTGATTCTCATCGCGCTGAAGAGCTTTGTTGCACGCTTCTTCCGCCCCCTCCCAATAACCAAAGCGCATTTCCGCCTCGCAATGCAGTCGGAGAGCCGTCTCGTCGCTGCTCCATTCATGCGCGCGACGCGCCGAAAGCGCTGCAAGCCCCAACCACAATGCTCCTATGCCTACGCCAAACACCGCGCGATACGATCCACGCGCCAACCATTGCCGTGTCCATGTCCACAGCCAAAAGAACGCCGCGGCCAACACGAAAGCGAGTCCGATCAGAGGAAATAAGATCGCTCGTCGACTCGAACCGAGCATCGCTGTCGACAAAACGGAAGCGATAAACCAAACCGATCCCCAAGCCATCAATCGGCTCGCCTCGCATGGACTCCTGTAGGCGAGTACCACGGCGAGGGCGCAGGCCGATGCGGCGCCTAACACCACGATGATGGTGAACGGCAAGCTCATCGTATCCGATAGCCGCGTGGTCCAAGGCACCAACAACGAGTCGAAGCTCAGGACCAAGTGCGTAGCCATCGCGCGTATTGGGTTTCCATTCACGGACTTGATCATCGGAGCGTGCGCAAAAAGATGAGCCAAGGCGGTGGCCACCATAGCCAGATGCCAAAGCGCCCATCGTCGGAACGGTCGTTTCTGATAAAGAATATCTTGGGAAATCAATAGGATAGGTACGATCCAGACGCTTGGGCTCCACGCCGCGGCCAAGGCATAGAACACCATGCAGACAACTCGCGTGACAAGATGAGGGCGCAAGTGAAGGAGCACCGCCATGAGAGCGGTTGCGACCGCGGCAAGTTCATAGGGGGAGACAACGGCAACATCGACGGTCACGGGTAAAAGCCCAAAGGACAGCGATGCCAGCATGGCCGACGGCGCATTGGAGAGTGCTAACAGCACGGTGAAAACGGCGATGGTAGCGATGAAGTGCAGTAGGTAGGATGGGAAAGGAGGTAGGGGAAGCAGGGACCACGGTTCTTCGGGGCAAGAAAGCCGTGGGGCCAGGTCGAAGAAAACGGCAAGGAGAAAGCAAAAAACCACGGCAGGAATGAGAAAAGGGCGCGCCAGGGGAAGCAACTGCATGGGTCAGGGATTCTTGCCAGTGGCCGACATTGCGTGATTGGACCACCCAATCCAGGTCCGATCGCAAAACGCCTCCGGGTTGGGCCCAGCACACTTCCAAGCATCGACCGGCGGGCCGAGGACACTGAGCATGACTCGCGACGCAAAAGGAAGATCTGCTCGCCAAAGGGAATCGAATTTTTTGGCCAACTCGAAGTCACGGGAAGCAGCTTTTCCAGCACGAAGGCTTTCGAGACTTCGGAGGATGTCATCGCGAGCCTCCTCATTGTCTGTCGCCGTATAGAGCCGCTCGAGAAATCGAATGGCAGCATCGACTTCGCCCGCCTTGTTGAGAATCGTGGTTGCCGACATCGACCGAAACACCATCGCCTCATCCGAAGCCCCCAATTCCCCCGCGCGAACGATCGCCTTGGCCCCTTCGTTTCGCCAGGCATGCCATTCTTCCGAATCGAATTGCAACGCCCCAGGACCGATATACGCAAGGAATTGACCGTAATTGAGCCATAATTCGGCGTCGTAGGGGAATTGGATCAAGCCTCGCTCCAATATTTGCCGAGCGCGTCGAACGGATTGCGCCCGGTCCGAATCTCCAGCCTGATGGGAAAGGAGCGAATCAGCCAGGCGATAAGGCTCTCGATAAGCCGGATCGAGATGGTTGATCGCATCGAGATACTGACCAACTTCTTGAAACGGACGCTTGGCACCCATCCGTAATCCTTGCGTCACGAGAACATGAGCCCATAAATAATCGGCCACCGCAGCGCGATACCCCAACGAGGCTCGTGCAAGAACGGTGGGCGGTGGAAGCACGTACACGTCCGAAGTTTCTTTGGCCTGGCTCAGCCACTCCACGAGACGAGGCCGCGAAAGACCGATCATCACGGCGCAAGCGAGCAACACCAAACCGATCAAAAGGCTTCGAGAGGTCATTCCACCTCCCGTTCGATATAAATCCCTGGAATGAGAACGGCTTGTTCCCCCACCCGACGCTCACCAGCGAGGGCAAAGGTAGACAGGATTCCGTCACCGTTCAGATCGCCTTTCGCGGTGGCTTGAAACCAGATTCGGCTGGGATCGGGTACGACATCGAATTGAAAAGCGTAGCGATGCGGCACATCAAATCGAAAACCAAGGGCTTGCCATGTGGGCGAATCCCATGTGCCGGGTGGGTCTTCCGCCGCTACTCCCCGCGGCACATCCTTGGGAGTAAGCTCCGCGGGAGGGGGAAAGGAAGCAGCCAACTCTTTTCCCTGCGCATGAGCGATAGCTCCAGCGCCGATCTTCGACAGCCCGTCCACAGCCTCCGTCATCCGCGAAGCATGAACGTGCCGAACAAACGTGGGCACCGAAGCCGCCAACACCGATCCGGCGATCGACACGACGACGGCGAGTTCGACTGGGCTCACCGCACGCATAGCAGGGTGATAGATTGAGACTTGGCCTTTCGTCAAGGGAGGCAAACGCCTCGTTCCCATCGAAAACCTTGCGCTGCCTCACGTTCCGAACGACAATCCGGGTGTGGACCTTCGAAAAGTCGGCAAATTTGTGTTGTGGACATCGATTATCGCGGGTGTGACCTGGGGCGCGTTGCGTCTGCTGCTGGTCAAAACATGGACCGTTCCCTCCGATGATCCCGCGTTGACCTCTTCCATCGCGCCATCCCTCGGTCCTGGAGATCTGGTGCTGTTGCTTCATGGGCTGCCCATCGGCTTTGGTGATCTCGTTCGGTGCAAGGATCCTGACGAACCCCGTCGCTGGGTTATTGGAAGAATTGCGGGCGAAGCCGGGGATACAGTGGAACTGAATTCCTCCCGTTTGCTTATCAACGGACGGATGGCGGACGTGGACCATGCCTGTGCGCCGCCTAAAATCAAGGTTCCGCACCCCAATACCGAAGGAGAGGTGGAACTACATTGTGATATGGAGGACCTGGGAGGGGTCATTCATATGCGCGCTCATGGAAATCCCGAAGGTAGAGCCCAATCCGCACCGGTCAAGCGAACGGTGCCTCCGAATTCCTATTTTCTCATCAGCGATAATCGCGCCTATCCGAGCGACTCCCTGACGTACGGAGCGGTCCCCACCGATAGTTGTGACGCGCGAATCATTTTTCGGATTTGGAGTAGTAAAGGATTTGGGGATGCGGAGCGACGATTTACGTGGGTGAATTGACCGGAAGAGCCGTCAACCTTATTCCTCAGGCATGTTTTCGGCGAAGTTCGGGGCAATGGTAAGGACCAAGCCGCCAGAGGTGGCAGACTGGATGCTACCGCCAAGAGAAAACATGGATGTGACAGTGTCGCCATTCAAGTCACCGAAGGCATAAGCGGTGAAGAATGTTCCTGCCGCGCCGGTGGTCGCAGAGGAATCATATTGATACATATAGTATTGCGGATCTTTCATGGAGAACTTCAGGCAGTTCCATCCCGGTCCAGTCCAATGGGAAGGACTAGACTGCCACTTCTGACCAGCAACGTTTGCTTGCGCGCTCGGAACCATGGCCGCCGACTCACACAAACGATGGGTAATGCCTGCTGAAGCCGTTAGGGCCAATGTAGCCGATGGCATACCTTCCCGGTCATACGCGGAGGAGGCGTCTTTCGCGATACGGCCAATACCTTCCTTGGCTTCCGCTGTCTTGGCATTCAGCAAGTACTTTCGAACGCCGTAGATGGCAAGGGCGGCCAACACGCCGATGATGGCAACCACGATCATCAACTCGACGAGCGTGAAGCCGCGATCCCGAATCCTCTTGAATGTACGCATGCTCATACCTCCTAGGGCCACCTTGGCCCAATTCAGACACCTACTACAAATCGTGACTCACTCTTACTCACCCTCATTCACCCAATAGACTTGATTGGAGAAGGAGGAACCGAGATAAAGCGAGGGGGTGCCATCGCCGTTGATATCGCCTTTGGCTTGCACAATGAACCAAGGCTCCGCCGCTTCGGGTAAGGTCACATTGAAAAGCGGATCAAGACCTTCGACTTTGACTTCACCAGGAAGCCCAGCTACCACGGCGTAACCGTAATACACGGCACCATCCGTCGTTACATTCAAAATGCGCCACCTTTTGGCGATATTGTCCGTCCCTCCCCCCCATTGCACCTTTTGGGCTCCTGGGGTTTTGGTCGGGTAGTACTCACTCAACTTTTCAGATACATTCAAATACGTCAACGTTTCGGCTCGGTAGGCCTCCTGCGCGGCACGAATCCCATTCACCATCCACACGGCTTCTGAGGAGCGAGCGGAGTTGACGTAACGACGGTATCCGACCGCTCCGATGGTGGCCAGAATCCCAACGATGACCACGACCGCCATCAGTTCCGTCAGCGTAAAGCCTCGCTGGTTGCTGGAGTTCGTGGGCGATTGGTGGGAAGGGAGCATCGTCATGCTGACAGTATGCACGTTGTGCGCCAGCGGGACAAGTTGCGAGGTGAGGCCGATTTCCTGGGGCGATGAGGACGTGAAGGATCATGATTGACAAAAATTGTCAGTTCAAACACTTCGAGGTGACGATCCTTGTCCCCCGCGTGAGGAAGGGAGTTCTTCCTCATCCTCCTCGATAGCCAACTTATTCATCCGATACCGTATCGATCGAAATGATATTCCTAGCAACTCGGCGGCAGCGCTCTTGACCTCCCCTGTGCGAGCAAGCGCCTGCAAAATCAAGCTACGCTCCACGTTCGCCAGCACGTCATCGAGCTTGCACCCTTGCTCCGGCAATTCAATGGCAGTCAAACTCCTGCCACCACCGCCGATGACTTCTTGTGGCAGGTCGGAAAGCTCGAGGCTCACCCCGTCGGAAAGCGCCACCGCCCGCTCCATAATATTCTCCAGTTCACGCACATTCCCCGGAAACTCATAGGATTTCAGCGCACGAAAGGCCGACTTGCCGATGTGGGTCACCCCCTTGCCCATCTCGGCGGAAAAACGTCGGAGAAATGAATCCACCAGACGCTCCAGGTCCTCCGGACGCTCCCGCAGCGGGGGCAAAACCAGGCGAATCACGTTGAGTCGATAGTATAGGTCTTTTCGAAATCGACCTTCCGATACCGCCGTCTCGATATCCGCATTGGTTGCCGCCAGGATTCGGACATCGACTTCCGATTCCGTGGTTCCCCCCACGGGTCGCACTTTTTTCTCTTGTAATACCCGCGCAGCTTCACTTGAAGAGAGGTAGGCAACTCTCCTACTTCATCCAATAATAGCGTTCCCCCATCCGCCGCCCGCAGCATCCCCAGATGTTTGGAGGAGGCTCCTGTGAAAGCGCCCCGCTCATGACCGAAAAGCTCGCTTTCCATCAACGATTCCGGCAAAGCCCCGCAGTTGACTACCAAAAATGGCTTGTGGGCGCGCCCTCCTTTTTCGTGGATCAAACGCGCCACCCGCTCCTTGCCCGTCCCGCTCTCCCCCGTAATCAACACCGTGGTCTTCGTATCCGCTACCTTCTCGATTATCTCCATGACTCGAAGCATCCCCGGACTTCGAGCCACCCAGGACTTGTCCCCCGCCGCTTCCACCTGCGCGCGCAATGCTACGTTTTCCGCGACAATTCCCGCTTTTTCCGCGGCTTTGCCCACCCTCTCGAGCACTTCTCGAAGGCTGGGAAATGGCTTCGACACGAAATCGTATGCACCACGACGCATCGCATCGAAAGCATGCTCGTGAAACGCGGTCATCACGATGATTTCCGTCGCTTCGCTCCGCGCTTTCGCCGCTTCCAGCACTTCGAACCCATCGCCATCAGGCATCCTCAGGTCCGTCAACACCACCGGAAACGGAGGATCGGCTTGCTGAATCGCCTCGATCGCTGAACGACACCCCGGCGCGGTCACGACATCGTAGGATTCCCGACGAAATAATATGCTCAGCGTGTCTCGCAGGGCGGGCTCATCGTCGACCACCAAGATCCGTCGATGAATGTTAGCCGGGAATACGCTCATTCACACCATCTTACTCGCGGAATCCGCGAAGGTCACGCTTCGTTCACCCATTACCTGGTTTTCCCTTTGCAAAGCGCCGTCTGCATCACCAACTCAATCCAAGCTGCAGACAACGTGTCTGGTCTCGTGAGTGATTTCGAAGTGCATTCGACCCTCACGGTCCGTCCCGTTACAAACTCGATCCGCGGACGTCAGGGTTCCCGTATCATCTCGATCCAGCCAAGCTCGTACCCAAACCGGCCCGCAAGGCATGCCCGAAAATGAAAAATTTATTTTATTTTCAATAGGTTGCGTTCCAGTCGGCGCTGTCATGGAATAGGAATGGAGCGTAACGGGCAGCCAACCATATTCGACCGTCAGCGCATGCGGCAGTGGTCCGGAAACCATGACCGCCACATCGGTGGGGCAGCCTTCGAATCTCAGGATCGCCCCATCTCCTCGATGCTTTTCCACGCGGTACCCTCTCGAAACCAACGTTTCGAGTTCATGACGGGGTCCGATATACACGACATCTTCGAACGAAGAGCCAAAGGAAGCCCAGCTTACCATGGCGGCAGACGCTACGTGCTGATTGCTTTGCGCCACGGCAGCACGATACACGGGACCGTAAACCTGTCGGTATGGGGCAGCCGGCATGCGGCTCTTGCCTTCCTCGCTGAACACCAATCCGTGTAGCTGCGGCACGGAGGTGAACGTGTAGGGAACGACGCCTCCTTGCTCGATGGCGAAAAGGGTCCCCACATTCAGGGAGGGTTCGAAATACGGATACCACCGGTCCATTTCGTTCCCGTAGCCAAGTCGTGTATCGACAATCATGGGCAGACGTGGTCCGTGGCGCCGAATCGGTTCCCGAGCAAGGGCGAGAATATCGGCGGAACGGTTGAAAAGTTCGCGATGGAACCGAGTGGACCAGGCCAGGGCCGCGCCCCCATGAACACAAACGAGCGAAAAAACAACGAGATACGCTGTTCGGGAGAGGGTCTCCAAAGGCAGAGCGACCCACAGCAGCAAGGAAGCTGGAGCCAAAAAACGGGGAGAGAAGAACTCCCATGTGCCCAGGTGAAGAGGTGCCCAAAAAAAGATGAGCAGAAGCAATGAGCCCACCAACCATAAGGCTCGATCCGTCGCGCCTGAACGACGGGTCTTCCATCGCCACGCGCCCCACCCCACCGCAAAAGCTGTCGCCAAGGAAACAGGGATACTTCGCCAATAGGGACCGCCCACGAATAGGTTCAAAGCATCACGCATCACCATGGCAAACGATCGTTCGGGGGAAGGCTCCCCTGCCGGCAAGGAGACCGTCTCGGAGCCAAACCAACCGTTTGCGTAGGCGATTACCAAAACTACCGGTATCCCCATCAAGGCTAGCCAGATGAGTTCTCGCCACCAACGTCGTGTCGCGTGATGAAACAGCACCAAAGTAACCAGCACCAGCGAGGTAACGAGCGCCGGAAATGGATGAGCCACGGCATGGATCGCGAGCAGCAGCGCAATCAACACGCGGCGTTGGACACTCCAAGGCAGTCGAAGGGCCACCGCCAATGTTCCCAGCCCCAGGGCCATCGAGATCATCCAGGAGAAAAACCCCATATACAACGTCCATTGAAAAGCCGTGGCGAATCCCATGACCCCAACGATGGCACGCCGCGGATCAATGGTGCGCGCGAGGGCCCATACGCTCCACCCCCACATCGATACAATCACCGAAAGACTGAGCCGAAAAGCGATCTGCCACCCCAAAACGTCGTCGAGGGGGCAGAAAATCGACGAAAACCCCAAAGCGGCAAGAGGCCTTGCCGGACGAAAGTACAACGGATAGATGGATCCTGGATCGGAAAAGTGATTCAGGAGATGACCGAGGTAAATGTGTTGGGGGCCATCATGGGTGGGCACGTACGCGACGAGGTTCACCGCCACCAGCGCTGCCAACCAGGCCACAATCACGGCGTACCAAACCCTTCGTTGCTCAGCCAACCGCGATTGTTTATCGTCCATTCAGTTTTATTCTCTCCGATGCCTCCCTATCTTACCATGCTCGTCGCCTGTCCCGATCCGCGCTATCCTTGGGAATAGATGTCTTTCCTTTCTTCCCCTTGCCGTGCTTATTGGCTTGCAGTTGTTCTGCTCGGCTGCGGTGATGCGGCATCCTCCCCCTCCCCTACCCCTGAACCTTCCACGCTTGACGCATCCACCACAGCGGCATCCATCTCGCTCGAGCCATCCTCCACCATCACGATGGCGCCGGGACAAACCACCGAGATCACGGTCATTGTCGAGCCTCCAGACGTCTATGTCGTTCGATTCGCGCTGCTAGGCGAATCCCTCGATGCCTCCCTCGACGTCGACAAACGATACACATCTGCGAATGGACATACCTCTGTCAAGCTGGTGGCGTCCGAATCTTCCACGACTTTTCGATTGCGAGCCTCGGCTGGACCCACTGCCGTGGCCGAAGTCCCAGTGTCCGTGAGCAACGAGGGTTTTGCTAGCGTGCTGGTGCTCCCTTCCTACAAGGGTATTCGAAGCACACCCCAATGGACGGCATCGGCTCTGGCAGGTTGGACTTGCGCACAAATTCCCGGACAACCTCCCGATGATGGCCCCATCGTTGGCGTTGGATCTTCTAAAGGGATTCGTCTCGAATCACTACCCGTCGGACCTACCATCGCGGTCACGCTCCGCTCTCAGCAAGCGGTTGGGGGATGTACGGAAGTCACCAACCTGGCGCCCGGTGAGAGTCGAGAAGTTTCCGTCAAAGTATCGGATATGCCGATCCGTTCCGATGATACGAGGCTCGATATCACCATGGCTTCCGATCCCCTGGAAGCCATTCCTTTGCTCGATGAACTCACGGATTCGTTTCTGCAACGGCTGTTTCCTTCCAAAAACTCCGAGGCAAAAACGCTTCTCGACGCGATGCAATCCGAATTGCCCGCCTCCGTCGACTTCGATCAAGCCCGACTTTTTGGTGGTTGGGATGCCCTGGTCGCAGCCTGGCTCGACAAAAGCGGACAATCCTTGCGAGAGCATATCCAAGCATGGGTCGATGACGGTCTGTTGCCACTTCGTCAGGGGGAATGGTTGACAGGCCGACTGACCACCATCGCGGGCAGCAACACGCATGGAGTACTAAATCTCGAGCGATTTCATGGACTTGCACACGAACGGACGGGCATTCCCACCGAGATTGTCGTCAGCGTTGGGTTCGAACCCGGGGACATCATGATGGTCGGTGGAAAAATCTCCTGGCTCCCCTCTCGTTTCGTCGGTGCGGCAGCCGATGTCGGCGCAAAAAATATTGTGGGAACAGCGGATGCCATCGACGCTTTGGTCGCGCTCATCGGCTGTAACCAACTTCCCGCGTTGTTGTCCTCGACCTATCCGCTTTCGCCGTCGTGCGATGCCCAATGCCTCGAATCCGCTTGTCATGACGCCGTCTCTTCGCTCTGGAACGGTGCTTGTCATAGTTCCGCCATCAGCCTGGATACCGTCCAGCTTTCCTTCACCATCTCAGGAACAGCCACGGTCAACGGCGATGCCGCGGTGATCGGGCTCGATGCGGCATGGGTTGGCACCCAATCCCACGGTGATGAAGAGATGCTCGTTCGCGGCAACGTCCGTGGTAGCCTCCCCTCTACGCAATCGCGCTGAAGGCCTCCGTGAAGCTTCCTCTCGAATGGATAGTGACCGCTCTATTTTCCATCGGAACGCTCACCGTATTGGCTTTCCTTTTTCGAACCCCATCCATTCCCACGTCTCCCCATCTGGAAAAACATCACGGCGAAACGTCGGCCATCGCCGCGCCTCCCATCGATTCCATTCCATCGCTCGGCCCATCCTTCGATGAAGATGCTTCCCTTCCCGCTCATGCCGTATCCATCGCGAGTTATACGTTGCAAGCCAATCTCGACACGCGATCCCACGTGATCGAAGGAAAAGGAACGATTCACTGGGTCAATCGATCCTCAACGTCCATCACCGAGCTTCCCATTCACCTTTATGCCAACGCGTTCCGAAATGAAGCATCGCGTTTTCTATCCGATCGCCGTCCCGGAGGACGTGGCACCCAACGCATTCGAGACTTCGGGTTCATCGACGTTCTAAGCTTCGTGGTTTCCAGCCACGGCAATGACAATCTTTGGCCGAAAGCCATCCGGGCAGATAGCGCGTTTCCATCGGACGACACGGATATGCTCGTGCCACTCGAGCGACCCGTGGCTGCCGGAGAATCCATCGACATCGAGGTCGCCTGGCGAACCAAGCTCCCGTCCATCGTGGAACGCATGGGATATCACGATACCTTTCACATGGCGGCCCAGTGGTATCCGAAGATCGCAAAACACGAATCCGATGGCCGTTTTGCTCACTTCTCTTTCGATCGTCTTTCGGAGTTTTACGCGGACTTCGGCACCTACGACATCACCATCTCGGTTCCTTCCACTTTCCTCGTTGGTGCCACGGGCCCTTGCGTATCCGACATCATCGAAGGGGATCGCAGGATCGTCCGTCACGTGCAAGCCGATATCCACGACTTTGCGTTCGCGGCATGGGATGGCTTTCGGGAGGTTCGACGGCAGGTGGATGGCATCGATGTGCGACTGCTTTTTCCGCCGGGATATGAACGTGTCGCCACGGAGCAACTCGATGTGACCACGTTTGGTCTTCGGTATTATGGGAAACGATTCGGCTCCTATCCCTATGCAATGCTGACGATCGTACATCCTCCTTCGGGAGCCGGGGAAGCGGGCGGTATGGAATACCCCACCTTATTCACGACCGGTGGATCGTGGTGGGAACGTGGTCCCAACGGTATGGCTCGTTCCGTCACGCTCCATGAACTCGCGCATCAATACTTTCAAGGCATGGTCGCCACCAATGAGGCGACGTGGCCGATGCTCGACGAAGGAATCACCAGCTTTGTCGAGCTTGATGCTCTCGATACGGGATGGCCAGACGCCGGAGCCTTCTCGCTTTCCGATTATGGCGTTTCCGCGGCAACGATGGCCCGCTGGTTTGGTTTGACCGCGGGAACGGATGACATCATCGCAAAACCCGCTGCCGAATTTTCTTCTGGACACGCTTATGCGCGGCTCGTTTATTGGCGATCGGCCCTGCTGTGGCGAACGCTCGATCGCGTTTTCGACGGCACGATCATGCAAGCTCTCGGTCGTTACGCGCGTCGCTATCGATTCACCCATCCCGAGCCCGAACATCTCCTTTCCGCCGTGCGTGACGTTGCGGGTAAGCAGGCTGAGGACGCTCTTCGCATCAGCTTGTTCGAGCGAGGCTGGATCGATGTAGCCATCAATGATGCCTTCTGTGGTTCCCTATCGTGCCAAGCGATCGTCAGCCGACGGGGCAACCTCGAGCTTCCTGTCGATGTGCTGTGGATCCACACGGATGGTTCGCGTGTGATGACTCGTTGGGAGGGAAAAGAAGTGCAAACGACCCTTCATAAGGAGGGGCTTATCCCCGTCCGCCATATCGTATTGGATCCCGAACACAAGATTTTGCTCGACGACGATCTTTCCAACAACGCGATTTTCCTCGGCCAGCGTCCACGCGCGTGGCGAACCAGGAGTTATATAAGTTACCTCGCGATCCTCGGTCTGCAGGCGGTGATGCCATGATCGCGGTGTATCGCCTTCGATGGCTACCCGCCGTACCGTATGCCATGGCTGGATACGCGATTCGACTCGCCCTGGCCTTCGTACTGATTCATCCCATCGCATCGGTCGTGGAACGCACGTTGGCCGGATGGCCAGCGAATGAACACATGATGTTCCACTCCGGATCCTTGCTTTTCAGTGAGGTGTTACGTCTGCACGGAGTTGCCTTTCATGGTCTTCTCGAACAACTTGCTTTGGGGGCATTGTTGATGATTCCGATCGGGATCGTCATTCACGCGTTCGTGATCGCATCGTTCGTCGATCCCGATACCAGAGACCTTAAGGCCATCGCTTCGTTGGCCATCGCACGGATGCTTCCCGTCGCCGTTGTATCCCTTCTCTCCCTGCTTGCCATCAGCGGGATGATGATACTTTCGTGGGTCATTCGCGAAGGTGTTCGGTCCATGCTTCCGTTCGACACGCGAACCAACGATATGCTGAGTTTGGGTTCGATCCTTGTGGGAGCCTTGGCTGTGGTGGTCAGCCTTGTGATGACCGATCTCGCTCGAATCGCAACGATACGAGACAAGCTTGGGGTCGCAGAAGCGATTGCATTGGCTCTTCACAGTGTTCGTAAGCGCCCCTTCGAGATATTCGGAGCCTTTGGAGCGCGTGTATCGGCCAGTATTTTCCTGGCGATGGTGGGATTGACGTTTCCGCTGATGTTCGGAATCGAAACCAGCATCCCTGCGTCATGTTGGATCATCGTGCAGCAGGTGATTGTGGTGGTGATGAGCTGTCTCAGGCTTTCATGGCTTGCGCGGGCCGCGTCGTTCCAACCCCGGCTATCGCAACAAGGATCGATAGATCTCGAGATACCGATGCGCTGAACGATCCCAACCAAGGTCGAGGTTCATCACGCGTTTTCGAAGCCGGGCCCAGCCTGGAAGGGCATACGACGCCACCGCGCGTTGCACCGCGGAAACGAGGCTTTGTGCCGTCGGTTCGTCGAATACGAATCCGGATCCGGTTTCCAAAGTCGCATCACAATCGACGACCGTGTCGATCAATCCACCGGTGGCATGAACCACAGGCACGGCGCCGTAGCGATGGGCGTAGCGTTGGTACACGCCACAAGGTTCGAAGCGCGAAGGAACGAGCACGATATCCGCTCCTCCGAAGATCCGATGGAGCATCGGATCCGAGGGTGATGAGAGAAATACGAAATCGTCTTTCCATTTTCGCGCGGCCTCTTCGAGGCGGGCGTTAATAGCGCCTGTTCCGTGACCCGCCACGACGAGACCGACGTCGCATCGCATGATTTCAGGTAGAGCATCGAGAAGAAGATCGATTCCATTCTGTTCGTGGAGAGTCCCGGCGAAGGCGAGCAACGGTCGCTGCGCGCGAAGTGCCAGCCCAAGTTCTTGAAGCAATCTGCCTTTGCATTGCGTTTTTTGGGAAGGATCTTGTCCACTGAAGCGAGAGGGAAGATGCGGATCGATGGTGGGATTCCAGATGCTGTAATCGATCCCGTTGATGATTCCGGTCAGTTTATTTTTGTGTGCGGAAAGTACCCCTTCGAGCCCGCGGCCATGAGGGGACTTCAAGATTTCGCGCGCATAGGTTTCGGAGACCGTGGTCATGGCGTCCGAAAATAAAATCCCAGCTTTGAGGATGTTGATCTTGCCGTAAAACTCGACACCATCAGGATGAAATAGATCCCCACCAATCCCGAGCTGATCGAGTTTGGAAGCGTCGGACAATCCCTGGTGCGTGAGATCATGCAAGGTAAGCACGAATTTCGTGCATTCTTCCAGGTCTTGGTTCCCGAGTCGTTTGCCAAACAAAGGCACCAACGACGTTGGCCAATCGTGCAGATGGACGATGCCGAAAGGTGAACCCGCGCGCATTCGGGAAAGCAACAAGGCAACGACCGCTCGGCTGAACAGAGCGAAACGCATATCGTTGTCGGGGTAGTCTTCGTCACCGGCGCCATAGATACCTTCGCGATCGAAACATCCAGGCACTTCGAGCAAGGTGATATCGACACCGGAAGGCAAACGTCCATCGAAGACGGTGACTTCGAAAGAGTCGGTGCCGAGTTGAAAAGCAAGAGGCGTAAGACGTCTCGCCACGAGCAATCCGGCGCGTTCGAAGTGAGGGAACCTGGGCAAGGCGATGGTGACGTGATGACCGAGTTGTCGCAACGTTTTGGAAAGGGAGGCAACGAACTCGGCGAGCCCAGCGACTTTGGCGTAAGGAGCAAGCTCAGTGGCGGCGAAGAGAATATCCATAGGCGGGCTTGTGTACCACGGATCGATGGAGAATCGACTGGAGAATCTCCATCGCGCGCAAGGGATTGGAATATCGTAATGGGATTACTTGGCGACCACGGAGACCTTGAAAGTCGCGGTGACGGAACTTCCCAGTTTGGCGCTAACCTCGTAGTTTCCGAGGCGTTTGATGGGTTCCGGCAATTGCAACGTCTTGTGGTTCACGATCAGGCCGTGGTTCTCGATATGTTGAGCGATATCGCGAGTGGTCACGGCGCCGTAGAGGCGTTCGTCTTGTCCCGCGACCGCGGGGATGGTGATTTCCAGTTCCGCGAGGCGCTTGGCGATGGCTTCCGCGGAGGCTTGCAGTTTGGCGGCTCGCGCGATAGCCGCCTTTTTTTGGTGCTCGATCTGCGCGCGATTGCGAGCCGTGGCCGCTACAGCCATTTTTTGTGGAATGAGATAATTGCGGGCATAGCCCGGCCGGACTTTGACGAGCTCGCCGCTGGTGCCGAGGCTCGGAACGTCCTGCTGAAGAATCACTTCGAAACGCGAGTGACCCATGACTGCCTCCTCAGGTGCCCGTGGCGGTGAAAGGCAAGAGCGCGATATTGCGCGCCTGCTTGATGGCTTTGTTCAATTTGCGTTGATGCAACGCGCACGTGCCCGAAATGCGACGAGGCACAATTTTCCCGCGTTCGGTCACGAAATACCGAAGCGATTGCGGATCCTTATAATCGATGACCGCCTCGCGATCGGCGCAGAACCGGCAAAAACGCCTCTTTCCACGACGACGAGGTCCATCCATCTCCCCACGGCCATCCATATCTTTTTGCATGTTATCGATGCCCATCATCGTGTCTCCTCATCGTCGTCAAGACCTTCGTCCATCTCGTCGTCCAGGTCTTCATCCATACGAGCCCCCATTCCTCGATCATCGCGAGAATACCGGTCGTGAGATTCCACAAGACCGAGCAACTTCTCACGGGACTCGTCCATTTCCTCTTCGGTCATGGGTTCAACGGCCGCGAATTGAATATCCTCTGGACTGATCTCGACAGACTCATCGATCGCTGCGTCGCCGACCTTGATGGTCATGAACTTGAGCACGGCGTCTTTTTGCAAACGAAGGTTGCGCTCGAACTCCGCCACGAGCGATGTTTTCCCCAAAAATCGAAGAAAAACATAGATGCCGCGACGGTATTTGCGCACCGGGTAGGCGAGCTTTCGACGACCCCAGGACTCGACCTTGATGAGTTTGGCGTTGTCTCGTGCAAGCACCTCGGTGACGCGATTGGACACACGGGTTGCCGTGTCCGGATCGATATCCGGTCGTAGTATGTAGATTGCTTCGTATTCTTTGGCGCCTGTTTGCGCCATGTTGACTTCGGCCATGATGACTCCTTTCGGCCTGTGGCCTCCCACGGATATGGGAAGCAAGGAGATGGGTGCAATCACCCAGGTGTCGGGGCGGTGCTTCTAGCTCCTTTTCGAATTCGGCGCCAGCCCTTCCTGTGGGATTTCTCGTTGATCGGCTTGTCCTGGCTCGGCATCATGCTCCACCGGGATTGGGTCGGGGGATGGTTTTGGAGGTTTTGGACGCGTATTGAGAGCTTTGGAGGCTTCTCCCAGCCCTCGCTTCAATACCATGCGCAGCGCTTTAACCGCACGGTCCACCACGTCGGCCAGGGCATCCCTTTCGTTTGCATCGAAGTCCGACAAGACGTAATCCGCCACTTCGCCACGAAAACCGGCGGGAGGTTTGCCGATCCCACAGCGCAAACGCGCGAAATCCGAGCCTAGATGCTGGATGATCGAACGCAAACCATTATGTCCCGCATGCCCTCCGCCGGGTTTCAAACGTAAGGTGCCGAACGGCAAGTCGAGTTCATCATGAACCACGAGCAAGTCCGATGGCGGGATTCGAAAAAAACTCGTTACCGCTTGCAAACACTCGCCCGAACGATTCATGAACGTCATGGGTCGAACGAGCAGCACATCGGTTTGACCGACATGACAGCGAGCGATCTCGCCTTGGAACTTGCTTCGCCAAGGATCGGCACCCACCACCTCGGCAAAGGCCTGCACGACCTCGAAACCGATATTATGGCGATTGCGGGCATACCGAGGTTCGGGATTGCCAAGTCCTGCAATGACAAGCATGAGGGATGCCCGTACGAAGAAAAAGGCATTGCTTCATCGCATGAAACGATGAAGCTACTTCTTGTCGGCTTTCTTTTCCGGAGCTTTCTTCTCTGCCTCGGCAGGAGCCGCCGCAGGAGCTGCCCCTTCGCCTTCCGCTGCCGCTTCCACTTCTTCTTGTACGGCCGCATCCACAGCCACAACCGTCTGTTCGATGGGAAGACGAATCGTTACCCCTTCGGGCACCGTAAGATCACTCACCTTGCGCACATCGTTTTGCTTCATCTCCGTCACATCGAATTCGATGAATTGCGGAATCGCAGAAGGCAAACATGAGATGGGCAGCTTGCGGAAAATCTGACGAAGGGTTCCCCCCTCAATCACTCCAGCCGCCTTGCCCGTCGTCGTCAACGGCACATCGACTTCCACCGGCTTCGACAAGTCGATCCGAAGGAAGTCCGCATGCACCAAATCACGACTGACGGGATGATAGGCGTGATCCGCCAACAAGGCCGGGAACGGCTCTGCACCGTCGACAGCCACCTGAAGAACCGTATTGCGACCCCAGGGTCCCGTCACCGCCGCCAAAAGCTCTTTGGGATTCACGGTGATAGCCGTGGCCTCATGCCCCGAACCATAAGCAATGGCCGGGATCACACCTTCGCGACGAAGGCGGGCCGAAGGCCCCTTTCCCCGTTGTGCGCGAAGCGAAGCGTCGATCTTATGAAACTCCATCTTGCCTGTCTCTTCCTAGCTAATGTCTTGCGCATCTACCATGCGCTAGCCGTCTTGAGCCGCTCTCATGCGAAGAGCGAGCTAATCGAATCACTATGGTGGATGCGTCGAATCGCCTCGCCCAACAATCGAGCGATGGAAACGACGCGGATTTTGCCGCATTGCGCTGCCTCCTCGGACAGCGGTATGGTGTTGGTAACCACGACCTCCGACAGAGGTGAATCCATGATCCGCGCTACGGCAGGTCCCGAAAGAACCGCATGCGTCGCACAAGCCACCACTTTTCGGGCCCCTGCTTGCTGAAGCGCTCTGGCGGAATTGCAAAGCGTCCCCGCCGTGTCGATCATGTCATCCACGATGATGCAATCACGCCCCGACACCTCACCGATGATATGCATGACTTCGGAGATATTTGCGCGTTCTCGACGTTTGTCGATGATGGCAAGCGATGCGCCGAAGCGTTTGGCGTAGGCACGCGCACGCTCGACTCCGCCTGCATCCGGTGAAACCACCACCGCGCTGCTGTCATAATGCCGTTTGATGTAGTTCTCGAGCATGACCGGCATCGAGAAAAGATGATCGAACGGGATGTTGAAAAAGCCTTGAATCTGCCCCGCGTGCAAGTCGACACATAAAACACGATTCACGCCCGCGGATACCATCAGGTCCGCACAAAGCTTCGAGGTAATCGGTGTACGCGGCGCGACCTTGCGGTCCTGCCTCGCATAACCATAGTACGGAACGACTGCGGTGATGGATCCCGCGGAAGCACGACGCAACGCATCGGCGATGATGAGCAACTCCATGAAGTTCTCGTTCACGGGAGAACTCGTGGGTTGGATCACATACGAATCGACACCGCGAACGTTTTCCTGGACTTCGCAGAACGTTTCCCCATCAGAAAAGCGCGAAACACGAATCTGGCCGAGAGGAATCTCGAGAAACTTGACGATTTCCTGCGTTAAAGCCGGATTCGCGTTGCCAGAAAAGATGCATACCTTCCTGAACACGTCGCGCCTGCCTTCGTGGATGGGTCTTGCCGTGAAACCGACGCGCCAAGCCGCGCCGGAAGGACCCGTGGCGGGGGCCCAATTCGAGGCGCGAATCACTAGCAGCGACAAAACGAGTTGTCAACGCTGAGTCATGCCCCAACCCCCACTCGCCACCCAACACGAACCGCCACACGAAAAGAAAGCCTGCCGAGCCATATATTAAATCAACAAATTCAAATGGTTACAATATCATCCCTGATGCCAACGGCGCTTTCGCGCAAACATGCCCAAGTCCTTGGATAGTTGCTCCACCACCGCCGCCACCGTCGCAGAAAACCAACCATCGTCCTTGCCGAGTTCCAACATGACCAAAAGCTGGTTTTCCACCACCACTGGCACCATCAATACCGAGATGGGGGTAACGCCAGTTGCTACTAGACGCGCCGAAATCGCTGCTCCCACCACCCCCGCCATGGGTTCACTCATCACCAGTCGCCCCTCTCGGGCCGCTCGCAAGGCATGATCCGCCGGGTCGATCGTGCGCCCCACGCCAAAGGCCGCCCGTGGCCCCTTACCCTCGAGCGTGATCATCGCTCCTCCCGCTTGCCGCGAAAAAACATGGACCCAACCGCAATCCGCCTCCGTCACCGCCACGGCCTGCTCCAACCACTTGCTCGCCGCCTCGTTCAACGTCCTGCAATCTCGAAGCGCTTGCACCTGCACATCCGTCGAGGGCAATTGCATCGGCACCAAATCACTCACGCGCGCAAGCATCGAACTCGCCCGCGTCTCCTCCCGGCTCGGCATCAACCCCAATTCCGACGCATAGTCGGACACCAAACGCCATTGCGCCCACCCCGCCGACCACACCATCGCGTCCAAAGGAACCCGACCCGCATGAATGCCGCGAGCCAACAATTCCCCATCGACCGGCCCCACTGTCGCACTCCCATCGGTGACGAAATATCGTTCCCCACCCGATGTCACGCGCACGGAAACATCACTTTCACCACCCTCGGCTCTCGCAGACTCTTTTTCCATTTGTGCATCGACCGCCGGATCGTTCATGATACGCCCCCAATCAGACCCAAACCTATTGGTACGTGGTATGCGTACGTATTCAATTTGATCACCTTGTCAAGACACAATTGTTCTGAGTTGTGGTTTTCTCACGGAAAGGCCAACGACCCGAAGGCCGCCGTCAAAAACACCGGAATATCGTGACCCCCTCCGAGCCCCCTCGCCCCGAGCCTGAACCTACGCCCTTCCACGCCCCGCCTCCGTGGCGTGCTGATGTGCCAGGCATAAGCCCAGGAATGGCCGCACCAGCCCCGCCTGCACCGACGAGCGCCATGGCGATCACCGCATTGGTACTCGGTATTCTCGGCTGGATGTGTTTCGGCCCCATCGCAGGTATCGCCGCCATGATAGTTGGTGCGCTAGCCCTGTGGGATATCCGAGCTTCTCGAGGGAAAAAATCCGGTGCCATCCTGGCCTGGGTTGGCTTGTCCAGCGGCGCGGCCACTTGCCTCCTATTCGCGGCAGTTATCGGGTTCTTCTTTCATACCCTCCACAGAACTGCTCCAGCTCTCCCCCCCACCAGCTTCACGCCCTCTCCCCCATCGACATCCCTTCCTGCCCCACCCCCGTCGTCCACGGCTACCGAGACCCGCGAAGTCCGCACCGTCGAAACCCACGTTGGAAAAATCACCGTCGTGGATATTGGTGAACAAGAGTCCTCCCTTCCATCGGCCCTCCGCCAGCAACGGCTCATCGCCGAACGAGAGAAACAACTGCTCGTGCTACAAACGACATCCACCGAATGCCGTCCTTGTCAGGGGGTGGCGGCCGCGTTATCCGCACCAGCCATGCAAACCGCCCTGGCTTCCGTGCGGCTGGTTCGCACGGACGTCCACATTTTTTCGCAAGAACTGGATGAATTGGGGGTGCCCTCCGAACTCATTCCCGGGTTTTTCTTGCTAGGCACGGACCTGACCGCACGCGACGGAATCCATGGCGGTGAATGGGATGATGATGTGGTGGACAACATTGCCCCGGTGCTCAAGGAATTCGTTCGAGGGACCCTGACCCGACGGCGTCACCCCAATATCGTATCGCCCACCCCCAAGCCCAAGGGTACGGTATTATAAGGATTATCCTTCGGTACCCGCGCGACGACGTTTCCCTCTCGCGCTTTTATTCGGTTTTTGCTGATCCGGGGTGACAATTTCACGAGTTGGGGATCGAGGCCAAGACTCACAGGCCCCCCGTTGGTTCGGCGGGCATGCGATGCGTACATGAAAGTGGTCGGCGTGGGCCGAGGAGCCGGAGGGTTGAATCAGCACACGAGCAGCTTCCAATCGAAGTCGTCGTGGTGCCTGTTGCCGCTCGGCTTCGATAAGCAGCCGCTTTCGCACGTCGTTGGACACGAAAATCTGCTGAACTCGCGCTTTCGGGTCCGAAAGCAACGTGGCAACGAGGGCCCAATTGCGGGTATCGTCGAAACGCGCTTCCGGATGGTTGATGGCTCGTCCATCAGCCCCAAAGGCGACAAACGACGAGTGATACAAGGGTTTTCCCTTTCGATCGACCATGTAAAACGCGATATCGACATCGCGTCCGCTTTGATGCGAGCGATGTTTGCGCAGCGATCCCCCTTCGCGACAGGATAAATCCCCCACACTCATGCGGCAGGGGCCGTGTTTTTCATGAATATGGTGCGCGGCCCGTTGCAACATCTGCACGAGTTCAGGCAATCCCCAGCGATAATCCGGATGGTTCCAATCCGGCACGACGCGGATATGATCGGATGTTTCGAGTTTTGATCCCCGCACGAGACTCCCGGCATTGGGAGCACCCACCGACAACGCATGAGGGGTTCGAAATAACGCCGTCGGAGCGGCGGGTGCCGGAGGAGCGGAAGCAACGTCCACGGGAACAAGCAGGACCGCGGCCGCCAAGGCGATGGTTCGAACGGGTGAAATCGAGCGCACCCTCGTCCGATACGAGGTGCGGAACGGATGGGCCAAGAATTGCGCGAATCGATTACAAACGATGTACCGACCTGCCCCTATTCCCATTTCTGCAACAATTTCAAGATGTTACATCACAGATGCTGCTGGCATGCTCAGCGATACGATGCGGAAAAATCCGGACCGAAGGTGCGCACACAGGCTTTTATCTTTCGTGGGTTCGCGGCTCCCCTGCTTATCGCTGCTCGACAGGAGCGCGGTCTTCATCACCGATTATCACTTCGCTTCCGGTATCTTCGGCCGAAAACTACCGTTTCGCCTTTTTTCGGACGAAGCGAATTGATTTCCTTTCGGGATAACCCGTTTCATTTATCCATTCGCTCGGAGCAACATTGGATCGAGACGAATCGCTGCCGACAATTTTTTTGTGTATCGGATGAACAACCAAAGGCATGTCACCATCCGCGCGCCCGCCGCGTCGTCAACCACGGGAAAGAAACGAATGATGCGCCATGGCAAACAATGACGATCGCGCGCTTATCCAACCTCTTCCTGAAGAGGATATGGACTACATTTTGGCCCGGTGCTCCCAGGAGTTCGAAACCTTGCGGGGCGCGTCGATCTTCATCACGGGGGCAAGTGGGTTCGTGGGGAGCTGGTTGACGCAATCGCTGCTGTGGGCGCAAGACCGACGAAATCTGGGCCTTCGGCTCGTGCTTCTCACCCGCTCGTCGACAGCGTTTGCCGCCCGTCAGCCAGGGGTAGCCCATCATCCGTCGGTTCACCTTCTCGAGGGCGACATGCAATCATTCCCCTTCCCGGATGGCGAGGTTCGATTCATCATTCATGCGGCCACGACACCTTCCTTTTCCCCAACCCCTGTGCATCCCTTCGCCACGTTCCCATCCGATGTGCAGGGAACGAAGCGCGTGCTGGAATTCGCAAAAACGCATGGCACACGGCGAATGCTGTTCACCAGCTCCGGAGCCGTGTACGGCAAAGTTCCTCGTTCCGAGCAACCTATCCGTGAGGACTACCTGGGTGCCCCCCCACCATCGGATACCGGATCCGCCTACGGCCAAGCCAAACGAATCTCGGAGTGGCTATGCGCGATGGTTGCGCAACAATTCGGCTTCGATATCGCGATCGCAAGGCTGTTTGCGTTCATGGGGCCGATGCTTCCGCTACAAGCGGGCTTTGCATTTGGAAACTTCCTGCGAGATGCCCTGAACGGCGGACCGATTCGTATGAAAGGCGATGGCACGCCCCTTCGCTCCTATCTTTACGCCGCGGACTTGGCAGTATGGCTTTGGACCTTGTTGATGCGGGGAACGAGTTGTCGCCCCTATAACGTTGGTAGCCCCCACGCGATTTCGATCGCCGCATTGGCACGCGCGATCGCTGATCACGTACGTCCTGGCATGGCGATCGAAATGGCATCCACCGAATCGCTTGCAGGTCACGATTACGTTCCCGACGTGCAACGGGCGGAAAATGAACTCGGACTTCGAGCCTGGACATCGCTAGAAGACGGAATTCGAAAAAGCCGTGACTGGCATACGCGCCACGACAAGTCGTGATCAGAGTCCGCGGTGGAAGATCAACGATCGCAAACGCTCATCGTGTGCATAGGGACAATCAATCGCATCGATCATGATGGGTTGATCTTTGGCGATATCTTTCAGAAGCACTTCTCCGGACATGAGTTCTCGGCATGAAATCTGCCCTTTTTGCAGGGGAATAGCGAGGTAAACGTCTTCCCAAAGCGAGGGACCGTGTTCGAGCATATACCCCGCGGGGAGATCTCGTTTCGCATAAACCCCTCGCACGAGCGCGTTGAGGTATTCGATTTCTCGACTCTGTGGAATGCGTCGCATGCTCGAGGGCACCCCACAGGCTCGTTTCGCATGTTCGAACGCTTTGAACCACGTGTCGATTTGCGCGGGAAGCGAGCAGTAGGGCGACACCGACACGCCATCCATCTCGATATCGACATGCCGTTCGAACGTCCGCGCGCCTTTGGCATAGGCGATATACATCGATGTCGTCCAGTCGTGATACTCGTGCGTCGACAAACCGATGACATGCCCCGGGTATCGCATGCGCAAAAAATCGAGTTGGTTCAACTCCAGCTCATCATCCTCCGTGGGATAAAGCGAGACGCAATGATTGATGGCGAGAGGGATGTTACGCTTTTCAAAGAAGGAAACGATATCATCCGTTTCCTTGAGGGAGGCGCCGCCCGTGGAAACGATGACGGGTTTTCGCGTGGCCGCAATCCGTTCAATCAAGAACCAATCGTTGATGTCGTAGCTGGCGATCTTGAGCAGCGGGATACCGAGTTTCATGCACGTATCGACGGAGGCCTCGTCGAACGGCGTTGCCATCGGGATACAAGGTCCTTTCCGAATGGCTTCGACCAACGCCGCATAGCCCTCGAAAGGCAGCGCCGTATCCAACGTCTTTTTGATGTACCGAATGTCCGTGCGCCCCAGAAAATCTTTGTGAATGAAGGATGGGACATCGCGAATCTGCAATTTGAGCGCCGCGCGGACGCCATTGAAGCGTACGATTTGATTGTAGGTCGAGATAATTTTGAGTCCTCGATCCACCTTTCCCCAATGGTTGTTCGCGATCTCGAGGACGAAAAGTTCGTCGAATATTTTTTGATCCATGGTCTCGACCTTCGCGCGCCATCTTGCATTGGCTTCGCTCAATTCTTCCATTCTTCGATGAACAGGTTGCTTCGCAGTTCGTCTCGTTCGAGAAACGGATACATATCTTCGAGGGGGGCCGAGACGATCCGGCCATCCGGCAAGGATTTCGAACTGCTTCGAGGCTCGAAGCCCTGCTGAGGATCGAGTCGGACCACCCCCACACACGGTCCTTGACTCGCAAGAACCGAAGATAGACTTGCCTCGAAGTCCCTTCCCTCGATCTCGATGGCGGGAATACCAAAAGCCCGGGCCACATCGAGCATGTTGGGGAACGACACACCACTGCTGGGACCAGCGCCCACGAGACGACCAAAGAAATTGTTTTGCGTGCTGCGAATCGAAAGATACCCCGCGTTATCGAGGACGAATACTTTAACAGGAAGCTTATGATGCACGATGGTTTGCAACTCCTGCAAATTCATCTGAATCGAACCGTCGCCCGCCAGGCAAAGCACCCGCTTGCCTCGTCGCGCGATCGCCGCACCCACCGCGGCCGGCAATTCCCACCCCATCGAGGCACTCCCTGAGTTCGAAAACATCCGCTGGCAGCCTCGCATCGCCACGACTTGAAAGGGTACGATGGTCGCCGTCGCATTGGCGCAAACCAACACATCATCGTCTTGCAAACGGTCCGAAAGACGATCGAAAAAGTGGTAGGGATTGATGCCATCGTGGAATTCCCGGTGTCGCGGCTGCACGACCGGATAGCGGGATACGCGCTCTTTGCACCATGCGAGCCAGTCGGCGTGCTTGGGAGAATCATCGCCCCGCGCATCGAGCTGTTTTTCTAATTCGCTAATGAAATCAAGTAGATGGCAACATACCGGCAGATCGATGGACACCGTTGGTTTTTGCAATTCCGCCGGATCGATATCCACCTGAATCTTGAATGCTTCGCGGGCGAAGGCTTTCCCATGATACCCGACTTGACGGATGCAGAGCCTGGAGCCCAACACGAGCAGCAGGTCGCTGTTTTGCACGGTGAAGTTACCGGCCCGATCCCCGATGGTTCCTTGCCTGCCGCAAAAGTACGGGGAGGCGGTGGGCACAATGTCATGGGTCCAGGCCGTAGTCACGGGAATGCGTAGTTTATCGACCAGCCGTTGAAACGCTTGCACGGCGTTGGCGAGACGGATGCCGGTGCCCGCGAGGATGACGGGACGAGAGGCGGTTCGAAGGCGATGAAGGATCTCGCTGCAAACGCTTTCGAGCCCTTGACGGGACCATACGGGGGCATCTTCCGCGGGGTCGTAGCGCCGCAAGCACGAAGGGTCGATCGATGCGGCTTGGATGTCGGAGGGAATATCGAGCCAGCAAGGGCCGGGGCGTCCTTCCGTGGCGAGAGCCAGCGCACGCTCGAGGTGATAAAGGATGTCGTTGGGGTCACGAACGACGGCGACGTATTTGGTGATGCCACGGACCATGGCAGCGATATCTGCCTCCTGGTCGCCGAGTTGCCGCAGGCCGGGCACGGTATGGAAGGCCATGCATGTTTCTCTTTTGACCTGTCCGGAAAGGATCAGCATCGGGATAGAGTCCGTGTAGGCCCCGAAAACGCCATTGAGAGCGTTGATGCCGCCGGGGCCGGTGGTCACGTTGACGAGTGCCGGTTTGCCCGCGATGCGGGCGTAGCCTTCCGCGGCGATGGCACAAGCTTGTTCGTGATGGCAGGCCAGATAGGACAGACCGGAACAAGCACCGATGGCGTCGTTCAGGTGCATGGCGCCGCCGCCGGAAACGAGAAAAGCTTGGTCGATGCCGCGGGAAACCAAGGTTTGGGCGATGAAATCAGCAACCCGGATCATGGAAGCATAAGCATACTTGATTCGGGGTCCTGAGGACGACTTTGCGCCAGCATCGCCTGGGGTGGTGGCGGAATGATCGCCTATGCTCGGTATTCACCCTATCGAAATGCCGATCGCGATAGAATGGGTCATCGAGCATGGATGCATCGACTTCATTGCCTTGTTGTGATCCCGATTCTGCAAGCGGGGACTCCCCCTTGCCGCGACCCAAAACCATCAGTGTCGTAACGCCTTGTTTCAACGAGCAAGACAACGTCTACCCTCTTTTCGAGCGCACCCGCGCCACCCTCGAAGCCCTCGGTCCCACCTATCAATGGGAGCATATTTTCATCGATAACGCATCGACCGATGGCACGATCGAAGAACTCCAAAAGCTCGCGGCCAAGGATCGACGTGTCAAAATCATCATTAATACACGCAACTTCGGGGTCATCCGCTCTCCGCTCCACGGCCTTTTCCAGGCCTCCGGCGACGCCATCGTATCGCTATGCGCCGACTTGCAGGATCCCCCCGAACTCATCACCGACTTCGTTCGTGAATGGGAAAAAGGCTTTCTCATCGTCGCCGCGGTCAAAAAAGGCTCCAGAGAATCGCCCTTCATGTATGCGGTTCGAAAGCTTTACTACCGCACGCTAAACCATATTTCCGAAACGGAACTCATCAATGATTTCACGGGTTTCGGACTATACGACCAAAAAATCATCGACCTCGTCCGGCGCACCGGTGACCACTATGCGTTTTTCCGCGGTCTCGTCGCGGACATGGGGTTTCCCATCGCCCGGGTCGAATATATCCGGCCGGTGCGGCAACACGGGTTGTCCAAAAATCGGCTCTACGATCTGTACGACCAGGCCATGCAAGGCATCGTCAAACACTCGAAGATCCCTTTGCGCCTTACCACCATGACCGGGTTCATCGTCGCCTTTCTCAGCGCCCTATCCGCCTTGGGCTACTTAATTTACAAAATTATCTATTGGGATTCGTTCAGCGTCGGTATCGCCCCCGCGGTCATTGGCTTGTTTTTCCTTTCCTCCATACAACTGGTATTTCTGGGGATGCTGGGAGAGTATATTGGGGCCATCCATGGTCGGCTTTTCCAAAACTGGCTCGTCATCGAAAAAGCGCGCATCAACTTCGAAAACCATACCGGTCAAGAACCCAGGCTCGCGACCTCTTTGCCGTTGGAGTCAAAGGAACCACCAGGCCGCCTCGAGGAGCACGCCGACTTGCATTCCCATCCTCTGGTCGCCGAAGCCCCGCAAAAGGCCGATGAAGAAGTCCCCCGTAATGACATGAGCGAAGAAGGATAAGTAGGCAGTATGTCCTGTCGTGAAGCCTTATGCCCCTAAGCCATCCCCTCATATTTGCTGGGCTTTTCCTTCCCGGTCACGGTCCACGATCACGGTCACGGCGCACGGCACACAAAAATGGTCACGTTCATCCCATATCGTTCACCGCAAAACGCCAGTACAATGTTTAGTAGCCCAGGCCAACTGTTGGGGGTGCTTCAAGGGGGTCAAGGACCGAGCCAAACTCAACACCCAAGAATCCTAAGCTCGTGTTCCTTTCCAATTCAGGAAAAAATGAGGGGATCTGTCAGGTGATGACCCAGGTGGATGGGGGCTCGATAAGGTGCGGCGATGGGCAACGAGGCTGTCTCACGATTTGGCGCAATCGAAATACACTGAATAAAAACGGTAGGATAGAGTGAACGAGGCGAGATATATCGGGTGTGGGTTCAAGTCAAACCCCATCATGACCAGCTTATTGGACGTGGCAAGCGTCCCGCGCGTCGGCGGAACACGTTGATGGCTAACCCATTCGCAGCCACGTTGAACTCATATCCACCAAGCTGGACAGCCTTATTACCCAGCGGTGTCCCGATAATAGAGTGTTTGCAAACTGGCACCCCACCCTGGCTCTCCCCCCCTTTTTCCCCCCACCCTGGCTCTACCCCCCGAATCGGGGTGGAGGGGAATTAAAACAGTGGTTAATTATTTAGCTAAAATATTTTGAAACTAGAAACTAGGAACAAGAAATTCGAATTAGATATTATTGAAGTGCATTTTATCAATCCTGAACCAACCTTGATCCCACTCCGACTCCGCCTCCCTTCCACCCACCATGTGGGGGGAAGGGCCGGGGATGGGGGGCTACGGCGTGGGGGGAAGGGCCGGGGATGGGGGGCGGTAACAAGGGCCGGGGATGGGAGGCTACGGCGTGGGGGAAGGGCCGGGGATGGGGGCCGTGAAAACTAGCAAGTAGCAACGAAATGGCCACTAACAACTAGCAACCATCGGCCCGGAAAGGCAACGAAGCAATGCCAATTGGGGTACCGCATACAACGAAAAGGGTGGAAAGATAGTCTCGGTAGCCCTATACTCCCCGCATGGATAAGGGCTCCCGAAACGCGGCAAGGATCGTGGTATGGTTACTTGCCATCCCTTGTTACCCTGGCTGTGGCCACGATGACTCCTCCTCTTCGCCTGCAAGCGGAGGAAGTGGGTCGGTGGAAGCCGGGACAGACGCCCCGGGCACCGACAGCGGTGGCGGCTCTGGCGGTTCGGGTGGGGGAAGCGCCGGCAGCGGAGGCCTGGGCGGAACCGCGGGAGCCTCAGCCGCGGGAGGCCACGCGGGGGAAGGCACCGGGGGAACGGGAGCCACCAGCGGTTCCGGCGGAGAAGGCGCGGCAGCGGGACAGGCCGGTTCCGCAGGGGCAGCAGGCGCAACACAAGCTCCTTGTCAAGGCGTCATCGGCCCCATGCCCGTCGAACCAACCCCCCTCGCACAAGCTACCCACTTCGCGGCTCCCAACGGCACAAGCAAGAATTGCACGGAGGCCGCGCCTTGCGACGTGTGGACCGCGATTGCCAACGCCGGCCCCGGATCTGTCGTCTTTTTACGCGGTGGTGTGTACCCGGTCTCGAAATCCATCGCCTTCCACCAACAAGGAACCCAAACCGGGCCGATCACCATCGAGAGCTATCCGGGTGAATTGGCCATATTCGACGGCTCCAGCCTCAAGCCGGGCACGCAGGTGTACATCCGCGTGACGGGCGCCTTCTACCACCTTCGCCGGTTTGAAGTTCGTCATATGCCCATGCAAGGTATCTGGATTGGCGGAACGGACAATACCCTCGATGGAATCGTAGCCCATCATAACAAACTAAGTGGTATTCAAATCTTTAGCCCTTACGAAGAATATCCCTACGGCAAGTACGGCTCCCGCAACACCCTTCGAAATTGTGTCGCGCACGACAATTCCGGGGTCGGCCTGCTCGACCCGGAATTCGCGGATGGAGGTAACTCCGACGGTATCTCCATTTCGTCCGGGGCCGATAACGAAGTCGACCATTGTTTGGTATACCTCAATTCCGATGATGGCATCGACACCTGGCGATCCACGGGCAGTTCGATTACCTGCTCGGTAGCTCGTCAAAGTGGTTTGGGAAGCGGGGATGGCAATGGATTCAAAGCTGGCGGGAAACCGCCCTCCGACGGCACCGTGGTGCGCCGCTGCATTTCCTATCGCAACAAACAGACCGGTTTCGACTACAACTCAGGAAAAAACGTGGTCTTTGAGCACGTGACCGCGGTCGAGGATCATCGGGGCTTCTGGACAGGAGATGATACGCAACTCATGAATAGCGTGGTCGTCGGCGATAGCGTTCAGGGCTATGGCAGTGGACAGATCACGGGCAATTGCTGGCAAACGGGCGGCAGCCCGGAATTTATCAGCATGGATCCGACTTCTCCTGACTTCATGCGTCCTTTGCCTGGCTCGCCCTGTTCGCAACTCGGCGCGGCTGGACAATGATCGGCGTTCCCTCCCGCATCATCAGCTCATCGGAAGGCCTGCATCCACCGCCCAACTTTCCATAACCCATTGATATTTATACATTTTTATCTATACGCTCGTTGTTCTTGCCCCACGACGATCGTCCGGTCATTCGAGCCAACCAGCGTTGACGATGACGACATACTCGGCCGTGGTGGGGTCGAAGGCCCCCACCGAGCGTGGGTACAACAGCACGAGCACATCAAAAACATAGCCCCATTGCATGAGTGCGGCAGGCAACGCGGTTTGCCAGACGACATCCACCGCGGCGTCGACCTTTGCTTGCGCCAACGGCTGGCCTTGACCCAGATCGAAACCGCGCGCGGGTCGTCGTTCCCGGGGCGGGCAGCCGCTGCCGAGATCGATCAGGTTCCAGTCTTTCGGATAGTTGATATCGCCTTTGCCTGCCCAGACGGTGGAACCGCCGAACACCGTGAGTCCCGTACGCGCGCTCACGGCGGCGGAGCCTCCAAAATCACCCGCGGAGGTGAAAAACACCCACTCATCCTCGGGATCGGGGCCGGACAACAACGTTCCGCCGCCATAGCCCGTGTCTTTTTGTGCGACGTCGCGCGCCACTTGTTCTTTCATGCCCCCCGCATACCCCCCTTTGACAGCCACCTGTCCCAACACCTTCAGCGACGTATAATCGAGTCGAACGACGACACTGGTGGAACCAATCACTTGCGTTTGCGCGGCGATTTCCGCAGAAAGCGCGTTGCAATCGAGCGCATCGTCACCGGCTTCGGCATCGTCACTGGTGGCATCGGCGTCCGCATCGCCACCGGATCCCCCTTCGATCGACACCTCGCTCGCCACGTCGATGATGGCATCGTCCGCGGCCTCATTCGTTTCCGTCGTTTGGCCTGCTTCGAGCGTATCGCCCGCATCGGCCGCGTCCATGACCGCATCGCTGGCATCCGCTCCGCCTCCGGAGCTTTCCAACGAGGCATCCGTGCTCCCACAGCCGAGGGCGAGGAGCGAGATAAGCAATACCGCAGGAATCAGGCAACGCATGGGATTCAAGATGATCGATCGTCGGCGCGGGATCAAGTCGCTGCGTGATCAATACACCGTCACGCCAACCAGCGGCCTTCTTGTTTTGATGGAAACCGAGCAGCCCAAAACCGCTCCAATTCACTGTAAGCGCCACATTTTCAACGCATTTTTCAAAACGAGGGGGGGATTCTCCCCCCCTCGGCCCCCCGGGCCGTCTCCAGTACGCTACGGTCGCATTCCCCGCTGCGAGCGCCGCAAGCGCGCTCGCTTCGCGGGGCAAGCTCCCTTCGCTCCCTTACGACGACCCCAGATCCCAGATGACAAGGGTCCAAGGGTTCAAGTGTCAAGGGATAGACCTGCAAAGGCGGAAACCGAGGTAGTTGAAGCGGTAGTCGGGGCTGTAGTAGTAGCGAAACGCAGACCGACAGTGCCTGGCGAAGTAGTACCAGGAACCGCCACGTAGCACCCGACTCACGCCCGTCTGCGCTCCCAATGGATCCCGCTGCTCGCCTTGCCCATAATCTCTATACCTGTCCCAGACCCACTCCCAAACATTCCCATGCATGTCATATAACCCCCAACCATTCGCTGCCTTCTGCCCCACAGGATGCGTCTTTCTATCTGAATTCTCCTCGTACCACCCCGCCCTGTCCAGATTCGCATCCCGTCCAGTCGGCTCCGTAATATCACCCGTATAAAACGCCGTCGTCGTCCCCGCACGCGCCGCATACTCCCACTCCGCCTCCGTGGGAAGACGATACCCCAAGCAATCCAATCCCTTCGGCCAACGCGGTTCCGTTTTCGATGACGCCGAAGACTTGTCATACTCCTTCTCTCCATCCCTATAACATATCTCCAACCCCTCCTTCTTCGATAACGCATTCGCATACGCTATCGCTTCATACCAACTCACTTGCTCTACAGGACAACTCCCTCCACAGGCCTTGAAATACGAAGGATTGTCCCCCATCAACGACTCCCACTCCCCTTGCGTCACCTCCGTCGCTTTCATCATAAACGCCCGCGTCAACGTCACTCGATGCTGATCTTCGTTATTACTACGCCCCTTTTCACTCGCCGGGCTCCCCATCACAAACGTGCCCGGCTCGATGCACACATAACCGCTGGGAAGTGATGTCGCCTCAGGACACCGCTTCACAGCAGGCGCCGGTTTGGACGGTTGCGGCTCCGGAGATGCGGGTTCCAAGCGCGGCTCATTTTCCGCGGAAGCCACGACGACCGGTGTTTCAACTCCTTTTTTCTTCTCCCCCTTCTCCCCGATCGCCATCATCAACATAGCAACGATTCCCACCACCCCTGCGCCACCAATACCCGCTATCGCCCACTTATTCGATAACTTACCCCTTACCTTCTTCGCTACCTTCTCCTGACCAGAAGCCTCCAACGTGTCAGGTACGTACGTTCTCACCTGATCACCAAAAACCGTCCCTTGCCCTACTTCTACAGGCTCCGCTGCCCCCACGGAATGCGATACAGGCATCGTCGTGCTCGAACCCTGCGGATGACTCCCAGGTACATACGTCTCCACCCCTAAACTCGTTGCAGCTACACGATCCATTGCCTCCTTTGCCCTGCTTTCCCGCTTCCCACGTTGCCCCCTTGCCCCTCTCAATACCTCATCCATCGCCGTCAACATTTCCTGCGCATTCCCATACCGATCGCGCGGATGCAGCGACAACGCCTTCGCACACAGCCTTTCCATGCCTTCACTGACTCGCGCTCCCCGACTTCGAGGCGTCGGTCGCTCCCCGCTCATCGCCGCATGCGCATACTCGTAGGGTGTCTCCCCTTCCAGCGCCGAATGGCCCGTTACCATCTCCACCATAATCAACCCCAACGCATGCACATCCGTCCACGGTCCCGTTGCACCGAAACGCTTCGACATGAATTGCTCGGGTGCACCGTATTGTGGGGAAAATGCACTAAATCCACTCGACGTCCGCGTCGCAAGCTGCGTCGCCGTATCTCCCTCCTGCATCACCTTCGCGATGCCAAAATCCAGCACTTTCAACGAATCGTCCGAATCTCCCCGCACCAAATACAAATTCGCCGGCTTCAAATCACGGTGCGCAATAGCAGGATTCATACCATGGGCTATCGCTATCGCTTCCACCGCCGGGCGAAGCAACAAAAGTGCTTCTTTCTCCGTGTACGGCCGCCCACGACGCGCCATCTCCGTAGCCAAATCGACCCCGGAAAGCCACTCCAACACCAGATACGGCGCGTCTGTACCCGCATACGTGCCCGTCACTCCGAAATCATAGACCCGCACCACCGACGGATGCTTATTCGAAAGCTTGTTCAGCAATTGGCCTTCCTTGCGAAAGCTTTCGAAAAACTGCCCCTTCGCTTCCGTGGTGAAATGCGGTGGTATCTTCAAGCACTTGATCGCGATAGGGCACTCGAAACTCAGGTGCCAGCCGCGATACACTACCCCGAATCCTCCTTCACCAACAACGCTATCCACCCGGTATTGGTTGTTGACGATCGTTCCCATGAGTCCGAAAATGTCCTCGTGCATCGTGAGCGTACGATACGCCAAGACCAAGCCCTGGGTCTACGATTTTCCATGGCTCCTTTGAAATGGCTGTTCGGCGATGACGCCGATGGCACGAAGTCTCCCGCCGCAGCCCTTCCCCACGGCCAGGCCAGCATCAGGGGAACAAAGGCGCCATGGCCGAATCCACGCCTCGCATCCAGCGCCGTCGCAAATCCAAATCCTTTTAAATTCAAATACTTGACATGCCAGCGCGGGCGTTCCTGGCGCCTCCCAGACAAGCTCCTACGACTCCGAACGAAAGGAACGGAAAGCGAGCGATTTGAGGAGGACATGGGGTAGCCAAGCCAGAATATGCTTGTTTCTAACGAGCTGGGCGGCATAGGTCCAGAGCCCCGGGTGTCGTTGGGACCATCGTGTCTGCCAACGCCTGTCGATGGGCCACGGCGCGGGCACTTTGGCAAAGCCCATGGAATCACTGCGATTATCTGTCACATCCTCTGAAAACCTGGTCATTCGCAGCGGATGCACACGGCCATTGACGTCCGTCATGCGGATCACGACAAAACGTCCCTCCAGAGTACGATACAACGACGCGGCATTCAACCGTAGAGGCGTTCATGCGTCAAGGGATAGACCAGGAAAGCCGGAAACCGAGGTTGTTATCGCGGTAACCGGGACCGCTGTCGTACCGAATCGCAGAGCGGCAGAGCGCCGCGTAGCCGAACCAAGAAACACCACGCCCCACCCGATCCATGCCCGTCTGTGCTCCCAAAGTTTGAAAAATCAGGTTGTCGAAGCGATGGTATTTCGATATCCTACATACATGGCTATCTCTCATTCCATTCCTTCGGTTTGGAAGGCGCTGCGCGTGATTCGCCCACAAATAGTAGCGGTCTCGGCAGGGGTCCTGACAATGGCTATGCCCGCTTTCGCCGATCCACCACCGGGGCAAAGTGCATGGCTCAACGGAATGCACGATATCGAGTCCCTGGGCTACATGCAGAATGCCACGTCGGGTTGTGATAAAGGATGGATCACTGACCTTCAATATATCGGCGCTGGAGGTCAACCTTCGACCAACTGCCACGACGCCGCGGTTGCCGCGGGAATTTCCATCATTCAGCGCCTCGATGTCGATGGCAGCCACTCTTTTCCTCTCGATCCGGCACAGGCTCCCGGCTACGCAAGCGCTTTCGCTTCCTTTGCCTCTCAATGCCCCAACACCCATGTCTGGATCGTGGGCAATGAGCCCAATTTCACCACCAACAACGCCGATCCGGAGAGTTACGCCTCACCTTACGCCGAGGCCTACGCCAAAGTGCATGCTGCGCTTCATGCCATTTCGGGTCATCACAACGACCTCGTTCTCGTCGCCCCGGCGAGCCCTTATTCTCCGTTTTGCATCTGCTCAATGCACCGGATCATCCAGCAGATCGTGGCGCGCGGCGTCCAGCCCGATGGGTTCGCCATTCACGCTTATACACAAGCCCAACATTCGGGTGACTATGGCTCCCTCGCCTCTTTGGTCACGAGTGAAGATATGAGCGCTTCCAACGACGGTTGCGGTTATCCATTCCACTGGCAGTTCCGCATTTACCGCGACTGGATCGCGGCGATCGAGAAGGAAGGCCACGGCGGAAAACCCGTCTTTATCACGGAAACCGGCAATGCCTGCGCCCCCCAACAAGGCAATTCCTGCTATCCAAACCAAGATGTAGGCTATTTCCAGGCCATGTTCCAGGAAATCAACGCCTGGAACCAGGATCCTTCGCATACGACCAAAATCCGCGCCATTACGCCTTATCGGTGGACCCTCAATGACGATGGCACTGGCCGGGACTTCGCGATTGGCAACCGTCCCGCCCTTCTTGACGACCTGACTCATGCTTTCTCGAAAAAATACGCCTGGACGACACCCGCGAGTTGTGAATCGCAGCCCAACACGTGTACGGACGACGCATCCTGCAGTGGATCGACCATTTGCGACCTGACCAAGGGAAATTGCGCTTCGATAAGTTCGTGTGGCAACGGTGGCGTGTGTCCAACAGGCGAAATCTGCCGCGAAGCGACCTTCGATTGTGCTCCCTCGACCCGAGGCGCGGCAAATATCACATTCGAACCGTCCAATCCAGCTCCTGGAAGCGAAGTGACGATCGACGTATCTGGCACGGCCGGATACACGAACGTCGGTCTTTCGTTCGAGGCCGTGCCTGGAGCCACCGTGCCGACGGAGCTTGTGGCTATCGAAGGAACGGGCCCTTATCATTGGAAATACAAGGCTACCGCGGGAGCCACGGGCACGTATCGGGCCACCTTCGTCGCTGACCCTGGCGCAAGCACCGTCTATGCGATTGGCTATGTGAACGTGGGAGATGTCTTTCCGGATACCGGAGGCTCGGGAGGGGCTGGCGGCACGGGAGGCGCGGCCGGTACAGGCGGTATGGGAACCGGAGGCAGTGGAGGCATCAGCGAATCCGGCGGTGCCAGTGGCTCGGGCGGTGGCACGGCAGGGTCGAGCGGTGGTGCGGCGGGTTCTTCTCACCAAACCTACACGAACGACACCAATGACGAGGGTTGCGGCTGCACAATGCCCGGAGTCGGCGCATCCCAACCTGGTTATCCGGCGATACTCGCGCTCATTGCACTGCACTGGGCGCAGCGGCGCCGCAGGTCCACGGAATCTGATAGATCCCCTCATTATTTCCTGAAAAACAAGGGATAGGGGAGACAATCCCCTAAACCTTGACATTGAGCCGGTCCTTGCCATGAACTTGAACGTGAACTTGGACCCCAAAACCTTGCGTTGGACATCGTCATGAACCTGAGCGATTCTGGCTGAGTGGTGATGGGTACGACTTTCCGGCAGTCGATAATCAGGGAAATAGTCCGGGAAAAATGAGGGGACGGCTCAAACCTCGCACAGGATGAATACTTCGCCGAGCTTCTGGAGAAGGCATAGGAACCCACGAGCATCACCCTACAGTGCTCAAGCAATTGTATTTATTGATGTTTTTACACCGCCCCCCTTCGGAAACGGGGTTTGCGGAGATACCCGATGTGATGGCTGGCTTTTCCAAGACGGCATCGCAGGCAGACGGTCTGTGGATGAAAGGAAAGTGGTTGATGAGCCACTTCCGCCGGAGTATCTTTTGAAGATGAGGCGGCGTTGTCAAACGAGAGCTGGCAGGCATAATCCCGGTCGGTGGCTACCGCTGGCTATCCTTACCATCGCCACTGGCGCGTGTGGTCCGTCGCACAACGTCATCGCCGGGGGGAATACCGTACCGTCCACCAACGAGACGGGAACCTCACCGGCCGCGCGTGACGTGGGTGCGAACGGGAGTGCATCGGCCCCTCCCGCGCCCTCGGCGGCTCCAACCCCGGTGCCTCCACCTCCCCCCGAATCTCTCGCCGAACGCTATGCAACGTACTGCCCGGAGGTCGTCGAACTCGCGGCCAAAGGCGATCCGGAGCCGACGACGAGCGTGTCGCGAGAAAACGTCAGCGCCACGATCAAGACCGTGAAAAACGGCCTCGCCGCGTCGGTCACCATGCCGCGCGCATTCTTACCGCCGATCGAGCGCGAGGTCCTCTGGGTCGCGCAAGGCGGCGACCCCTACGAGTGCTGCGCCAAGTCCAGCCCGTCAGGCCTCGACATGATGTGCTCGCTCAGCAGCGTCGACTACATCGAAGGGCGCGCGACGATCCGCCGGGAGGGCAATACGCTCATCGTCCGCTGGTGCATGGCCGACCTCGACACGAGGACAGTGCTCGACCGAGGTGAGATCCGAACGCAGCTCAGCGACGGCACCGCCCTTCGCTTCGTGGCGCCGGAGACCGCATGCAAGGGTTTTCCAGCGAATTTGGGTGGGGGCTCCAAATAGAAGCAAAAGAGCCAGTGATGATTCGCTCATGGGCTCTTTCCTTCCTCGTTCCTCGTTTCGCCGCTCGCCAACGCTTGCTCCCCCACGACCGGCAGCGGCGATGGGCAGGCGAGCAGGGGCTATCCCACCTTCTGATGAACGGATACCACGTCGCATCGTTGTCCGAAGACCCTTGAACATATAACGTTGTGGCGCGGTTCGATGCGTGGCGCAAACTCGCCGACCAAGGAGAATCAATCAAAGTGTCGAATATTGGTTACAAAATCGATCCGGCTCGATGAGGAAGTCCGAAGACGTTCTTTCGAAGGTCAAGTCGAACACGAGGCTGGCCCGCGACGCACACTCAACGGGGCCACCTTCCTCGTAACGGTGTCCGACGAGATCATGAACATCCAGCCGGACGCGGTATCGTCGGCGAAAATCCTCGCTGACGACCTCGGGGTAGGGCGTGAGCGAGCCCCCGGCCTCGAGGACCTCGAACGCAACCCCATTGACGAAAGCCTCGCAGGACCGGCAACTCTTGCAGGCCGTGTCGTCGAAATAGAGGCGAACCTCCCAGAACGTCTCCGGGCGGCGGCGGTCCTGGTACAGACGCTCTATCGGGTGACTGCCCACCTCCCAATCCCTGGGGTCCCCCAGGTGGAAGTCGGCACGGAGCCGGGTAGCGTCGGTCCTTGGATCCATGACAATCCAATCGTCCAGCACGAAAGATTGCGTGTCCGGATCCACCCGGACGGTGTTGCCGAGACCACCAGCAACGGCGCCGCCTTCCTCGTAGGCTCCCGGTGTGCCACTCGGATAGGTCAGGTTGCCAGAATCCTCCCCTACGCTCCAAAGGACCGTGCCCGACACGGGGGTGCGGGGACGCAGGCTTACGGTGGGGCACGGCCAGGGATCGCGAGGGTTCGGACAGCCGGTCGACAGGCCGAAGAGGCACAGCATAACGAACCGCGAAACCTTCATCGTCAACCTCATACGGAAAGCGTGTCGCGAAGGATCCCGGCAGTCAAGATGTCGAAAAAAAACGGAACTCGATGGTTCATCCACGGCTGGCAAACTCATCCGCTCCAATTCCTTATGTTGCAGGCCATTTCCCCCCAAATGTATGTGCGGACGAAAGCATGAATCGTCCGTGCAGCATCCACTTCTAACTATTTGAATTTACACCACTTTACATCTGTTTTCCATTCTTATTGCTCGACCGCAAGCCCCACGAGTTGCATAGAATTCCTACTGCGTGGTGAAGTCAACTACGTCCTGACACAAATCTGTAGACAATGCGGTTGCATGGGAGCGGAAAAGCTTGACGGGAGCTGATTTGCGGGGGACCATGACACGATGCCATGAACGGGTGCTCCGGGCACGAGACGGCGCGCGACGGAGGCGCTGTCCTGAGGGTTGCAGGAAGCGCGGGGCGAGTCAGGATTCGGTTCGAAATAAGGGAGAACAGCGGTCATGAGGAAGAAGTACGTCCCGGTACAAGGGGTTTGGGAGATCACGCTGGCCTGCAATATGCGGTGCCGCCACTGCGGGTCGCATGCGGGTGTCCCGCGGCCCGATGAGTTGACCACGGCAGAGGCGTTGCGGGTGCTAGGCGAGTTGGCTGCCGCCGGCTGCCGACGACTCGTCCTGTCCGGTGGCGAGCCGACCGTGCGTCGGGACTGGCCGCGCCTCGTCGAGGAAGGCACGCGCCTCGGAATCCAGATGAAGATGATCTCCAACGGTTGGTCGTTCGACGCCGAGACCGCCCGTGTCGCCCGTGCCGCTGGCCTCCGCGCTGTCGGCTTCTCGCTCGACGGACTCGAGAAGACCCACGAGTACGTGCGTCGTATCCCCGGCTCCTTCCGCCGGGTGCTCGACGCCGTGCGGGCCGCCCGCGCCGAGGGGATCGGCGTGGCGATCGTGTCGCATATCAATCGCCGGAATCTTTCCGAACTGGACGCCATGTTCGACCTGATCAAGGCGCTCGATGCTTATTCCTGGCAGATCCAGCTCGGCAACCCTGCCGGCGAGTTGGCGCTGCATCGCGACTTGGTGGTCGAGCCGATCGACCTGCTGCAAATCGTCCCTGCCGTTGCGCGCCTCGTGCAACGTGACGGCCTGCGCGTCGTCCCCGCCGACAACATCGGTTACTACGGTCCGTACGAGAAGGTGCTGCGCAAGAACTCGCACTACGGCCAGCCGGCTTTCGCCGGATGTCTGGGTGGGATCAGCCATTTCGGGCTCGAATCGAACGGCAACCTCAAAGCCTGTCTCTCGCTGCCCTCCGCCCGTCACGGCTGCGCCTCCTACGTGGAAGGCAACTTGCGTGAGACGCCGTTCGCCGAGCTGTGGAACCGCCCCGGAGCCTTTGCTTTCAACCGCGACTCCGATCCGGCGGAGCTGGGCGGCTTCTGCCGCTCCTGTCGCTATGCCCGGCCGTGCCACGGCGGCTGTCGCTGGTCAGCCACCGTCAACGGCGGTGGCCTCGAAAACCCCTACTGTTACTATCGCGTCGCGACTGAGGCCGAAGCGCGGCGCCGGCGCTCCCGTAGCTGGCGTTTGGCCGCCGCGGTCGCTGCTCCTCTCGCCCTGGGTGCCTGCGGTGAAGGCGAAGGCAACGAAAATGCCACCTCGCCGGATGCTCGGCAGGACGTCGTTCCGTCGGACGCCTACGGAATCCCGTTGGACGTGCAGGAGGACGTGCTTCCGTCGGACGCTTACGGAATCCCGTTGGACGTGCAGGAGGATGTGCTTCCGTCGGACGCCTACGGAATCCCGTTGGACGTGCAGGAGGATGTGCTTCCGTCGGATGCCTACGGAATCCCGTTGGACGTGCAGGAGGACGTGCTTCCGTCGGACGTGCAGGAGGACATCGTTCCGTCGGATGCCTACGGGATCCCCGACTAGGCCCATGGTCTCCTTGATGCTGGAGGCGACCGTTCGCCGGGTAGGGTCGCGGCAGGGGCAGCCTTTGGTACACGGGTTCGGGGTGCCTCCCGCACAGTCCCGGATAACAACGAAAATCGCGACGTGGAATAATTAGCGTTTCGTTTTTCCTTCCGCGCTGCTACTTTCCCGACCAATTCGGAACGAGCACGGATGGGCAGCTCTGGAATCTTTGACGCGGCACGGCAAGCTTTTGCGGGCAACACGTTCCTGATCCTCGGCTTCGGTCGCTTCACGGGCCCAGCCGCCGCCCGCTTCTTCGAGCGCTGCGGCCTGCCCTACTCGATCAGCGACTGCCGCCCCGCGCAAGAGTTGGCCCCACGACTGGACGGGCTCCACCCGGTCCACGTCCACGGCGGCCCCCAGGACGCCTCCCACCTCGAAGGCGCCACAGCCGTGCTGCTCTCCCCAGGGGTACCCCGCACCTCGGCCCTGGTGCGCGCGGCTGAGGCTGCCGGCCTGCCCGTCTGGGGCGATCTGGACCTGTTGCTCCCCTTGCTGGCCCGCCCGAAGCTCATCGGAATCAGCGGCACCGACGGCAAAACCACCACCGTCACCCTGCTCTCGGCGATCTGCGGGCACTTCGGAACCGCGGTGGCCTGCGGCAACAACGGCGTGCCGGTGATGGAGGTCGCCGCGGAACTGGACCGGGCCGACTTCGCCGTAACGGAAGTCTCCTCGTTCATGCTCGAAGAAACCCAACGCCTACGCTTTGACGCGTCGGTCATCCTCAACATCGCCCAGGATCACGTGGACCGCTACGCGGACCTCGAGGAATACCATCGCACCAAGCTCCGCATCCTGCGCCACTGCCGGAACACGGACGTATTTGTGCGCAACGTCGACGACCCCAAACTGCGCGACGTGTTGCCCCCTGCGGGACGGGTGCGCGACTTCGGTCTAGACACGGGATTCTTCGACCGCCGAGACGACACCTACATCATGGGCAAATGTAGGCTACCGCTGACTCAATGCCGCCTATGGGGCCGCCAGTTCATCCCCGACGTCTTGGCCGCGCTGGCCGTTGCCGACGAGCTGGGACTCGACCCCGAACCGGTTCTGGAAACCGTGCGGACCTTCCCTGGAGTCCCTCACCGCTTCCAGATCGCGGGAGAGACCGGCGGCGTGCGGTGGATCGACGACTCCAAAGCGACCTCCGTGCAGGCGGTGGCGGCCGCTGTAGCCTCGTGTCCGAAGCTGGAAACGGTGATTATCCTGGGAGGACGGGAGAAATTCCTCGATTTCACGCCCCTGCGGGAAGCGCTCGCGGGCTTGGCTGGCGTGATCTGCTACGGCGAGGCCGGGGAGCGCATCCGCGGCCAGCTCGGCAGGAAAGACGCACTTTACGTCTTCGCGTTCCACGAGGCGGTGCGTCTGGCGTGCGCGATCGTCCCGTCACCCGGGGTCTTGCTGCTCAGCCCGGGCTGCACTTCTTGGGACCAGTTTGAGAGCTACGAGGTCCGGGGCCGCGTGTTCGCGGAGGAGGCGGAGCTGGCCCTGAAACGTCGCTTCGGCCCCGGGGTGAGGCCATGAACCACCTCGAGGACTTTGGCATTTTGTGCGGCCGGCTCGGTTTGAACCGGGATGCCCTTGCGGGCTGTACGGATTTGGTCGTCCGCGCCGACGAGGTTTTCCCGGGCGCCTGCTTTCTCGCCGTTCGCGGGGCGCGTTTCGACGGCCATGATTTCATCGGCGAGGCCCTGGCCCGTGGCGCGCGAGCAGTGATCCACGACGCCGCACGACTGACCCCGCTACCGGCTCCCGGTGTCACCTTCCTCCCCGTAGCCGACACCCGGCCCCTGGAGGCTGCCCTTGCCTCTGCCTTTTTCGGCTACCCCTCCCATGCGTTGCGGATGACAGGCGTTACTGGTACCAACGGCAAGACCACGTCGTCGGTCCTGATCGCAGCCGTGGAGCACGCCCTGGGCCACCGCACGGCGGTGGTGAACACCCTCGGGGCCCATGTGGACGGCCACGTCACGCGCTTCGAGCTGGCGCTGCCGCCCCCGGCCCGGCTCCAGCGCTTTTTGAGGGATCGCCGGGACGACGGCCACGGAGGCGTCGTGCTCGAATGTTCGTCATGGTCCCTGCACCTCGACCGCCCCGCTGGCGTCGCATTCGACCGCGTGCTGGTCACGCGCCTCACCCGGGACCACCTCGACATGCACTGGGACATGCAGGCCTACGCCCGAGCCAAGTGGCGGCTCGTGGAGGCGCTTGGGAACAGTGGCAAGCCGCAACGTCATCTCAGCCTGGCAGCCTCTTTTCCGGCGCCCGGGCCCGTTCCCCACGACGTGAGCTGCCTGCGCTTCGGCCTCGTGCCTGATGGCGCAGACGTCTGGGCCAGGGATGTGTCGAGTTCCCCCGCCGGGACCTCGTTCGAAGTGGTCTGGCGAGGCCGCCCGGCTGGACGTCTTCGCACCAACCTGCCCGGCGCGCACAACGTGGAGAACCTTCTTGGCGTAGTCGCACTATATCCCGACCTGCTCGAGGTCCGGGCCCAGGGAAATAAGACGGTCTTCGACGGCGACTTATTCAACCGGATCCACATCGACGGACGGCTGGAGCCGGTTCCGCACCCCGGCGGCGTCCACGTCTACGTCGACTATGCGCACACCCCTGACGCTCTCGAGGCCGTCCTGCGCACGTTACGCGGCCTCCACGGGGATCGGGTCGTCGCAGTGTTCGGCTGCGGGGGCGAGCGCGACCGGGAGAAGCGCCCGATGATGGGGGCAATCGCTTCCCGGCTGGCCCGGGAGGTCGTCCTCACCTCCGACAACCCGCGTCGGGAGGACCCCGAGGACATCATCTCCCAAATCTTCGCGGGATGCGATCCTGGCTTGGCCCGAGTCCATCGCGAGCCCGACCGGCGGGAGGCGATTCGCCTGGCCCTCTCCCGGGTCACGCCCGGGGACGCCCTTTTGGTTGCGGGAAAGGGCCATGAGACCGAGCAGGTGTTCGCGGGACAAAGCTTCCCCTTCGACGACCGGCAGGTCCTTCGAGAGGAGATCGACCGATGCTAGCCACACCGCTTCCCTCCCTGAAGAGCCGGTCGGAGCGCACCGCGCCGCGGATCGAGAATTCCCTGCTCTACCGCATCTCGCTGGAGGTCAGCCGCCGGTGCAATCTGGCTTGTGTCTACTGCTACAGCCAGGCGGGAGTAGACGTAGCCCCGGTGATGGAGCCGGCCGAGGTGCGCGGGATCATCGATCAAGCCGTCGCTCTGGGCGCTCGCCTGGTGTCGTTCGTCTGGGGAGGAGAACCCCTGGTATGGCCGGGCCTGTTCGAACCGGACGTATGCCCGCTCCTGCATGCCAACGCCCGCGGCTGCTACGCCTATCTCTATTCCAACTGCGCCTGCATCGGCCCCACCAAGGCCGCGCGTCTCGCCGCCCTCGACGTGAGTGTCATCGGCAAGTGCAATAGCCTGCGCCCGGAGATCCAGGACCGGCTCGCGGGTGTTCCCGGAGCCCACGCCGCCATCCGCCGCGGCCTCGACGCCCTCATGAACGCCGGGCTCGCCACGCCAGGCAGCTCCCGGCTGGGCGTGGAGACCATCGTAAGTCCCTTGAATTACGAAGAAATTCCCGATCTCTGGCGCTATTTCCGATCCCATCACATGATCCCGGAGGTGGAGATCCCCACCCCGCACGGCCGGGCTTCCAAGCACGCCGACCTGCTGAGCTTTCCCCCAGCCGAGGCGCGGGAGAAGTACCGCGTGCTGTTCGAAGAACTCGCCCGCATCGACCGCGAAGAGTTCGGCTTCGAGCCGTGGGATCCGCGGCCGCCGTTTCCGGCCGGTACGTGCCAGCTCATCGACCGCGACCGCAATTGCTATATCACCCACACCGGGAGCGTCCAGCCCTGCGCGGGGGTGGAGCGGTCTTTCGGCCAATTGGCGGTCGGACCCCACCGGGAGGACGGCCTGCCCCTGGAGGCGATCATCTCCTCGCCCGAGTTTCAAAAGCTCCGGCGCCTGCGGGAGCACATCGCCGAGCCCTGCCGTTCCTGCGAACGGATCCACGACTGCTACGGCTGCCGGGGCGCCGCCTTCCACGCTTGTGGCGATCTTTACGGACCCGATCCTTTCTGCTGGCACCACCCGTCATGAGCGCTCGCCGTCCTCTCGAGTTCGCCGCCGCTGCCGCCTTGCTGACGCTCACCGCGCCCGCCTCCCTGGTCGCCGCCACCGCGATCCAGCTCACCGATGGCGGGCCGGTCCTGTTTCGGCAACTGCGGCTCGGCCGCGACCGCGTTCCCTTCATCCTGCTCAAATTCCGCTCCATGCGCGACGGCCGCGTGACCCCGGTGGGGGCGGTGTTGCGCGAACTGGGCTGGGATGAGTTGCCCCAGCTCGTCAACCTGCTGCGCGGCGAGCTGGCCCTCATCGGTCCGCGCCCCCTCACCCCCGAGGATGTGGCCCGCCTCGAGCTGGATCACCCCGAGCTGGGCGACCGTTTCACCGTTCGGCCCGGGATCACGGGTCTCATCCAGGTGTTGGGCACCCGGGGCGCGCCCTTCTCCGTGGCTGTCGAGAACGCCTACGCGGCACGCGCCACCGCTGCCCAGGATGCCCAGATCCTCGCGCTCACCGTCGGCGCCGCTCTGCTTGGAAAGGACCGTCTGCGAAGCATCGTCGGCCATTTCCCCACCTGGAAGTCGCGCCTGCTGTATCTGTGACACGTTTATCCCAACAAAAGCCGTGAATATCTTCAACGGGAAGGTGTGGATCCGAGTTGCCAGCAAGTTCGAGGTCCCGCGGCGCCCGGTCCAGACTGTCGCCATTGGGATTTCCTCCAGGTGGTTTTGCCTTGCGCAACCGGATATCTTGCTTGAAAATCTCATTTTTCAATTTTATTCAACAATTTCGTTTACATATAAACTGATCTTCATCAGTACGCGACAACAAATCGAGTCCCTAACCCAAACGAACTCTGATACCATCGCCGCACCGGACACCCGAGGAGACCCCATGCTCGCTGCTCGCACATCACCCTGGTTCCCGATGGTTCTATCCCTCGCATGTGGATCGGCCCTCATCGGATGCGGAGGTGACGATTCACCCGGAGGCTCGTCCCCAGACGGCGACGCAGGCGCCACGGACGTTTCCGCAGACAACAACCTCACGACCGACGCCTCCGCGGATGGGAACGTATCCCAGGATACCCACCAGGACAGCGAACCCGACGGTGCGACGCAGGGGGCCGCTCCCTGGGTGGTGTTTACGCTGGCCGGGGAATCGACGCCGAAGTCGGCCAACAAGCTCGCCAATGCGGACTTCGAGGTCACCGACGGTCCGACGGTGATGCCGTCGTGGACGCCGTTCGAGGGGGGGTATACGGCCGGTCTCAACGTGGGAAAGACCGGAAATGCGATCATGCTGGAGCGTGCGCCGGGGGACACGCAGGCGCGCGGAGCCTGGCAGTCGGTGGAGCTGAATCAGACGAAGGCCATGCCGATCCACTTCTCCGGCTGGAGCAAGGCCGAAGGGCTGACGGGCGATCCCGACTCCAAGGCAAGCATTTACCTGGACATTGCGTATGTGACCAAGGCCGAGGACCCGCAGAACGGCTGCGAAAAAACCGCAGACGAATCGTGCTCCTTGTGGGGGCAGGTGCCATCGCCGCTATTCGACACCGGGACGCACGACTGGCAGTATCGCGAGGGGTTCGCGATGCCGGCGTATCCCATCAAGCGGGTGACCTTCTACCTGCTGCTGCGCGGCGACCATGCCGGGAAATTGCTGTTTGACGACGTCTCGCTCGAGCAGGTCGAGGCGGATATCGTGCAATTCGACGGCCGGCTGGTGGCGTCGTCGAAGCCGTCGGCGCAGTACACGGGTGGTGCGACGATCCCGCTTGCGACCGGAGACGGGCTCGGGGTGACGCTTTGGTCGGAGGGCGGAGCGGCGAGCGGGGTGACGCTCGACGGCGCGGATGTGTTTCACGAGGAGTTTGATTACGGCAGCGGGTTCATACTGCACGAGGCGGGCGCCGAGGAGTGGTGGGCGCCCGGAGGCGAGGTGACGCTGACCGGTAATCAGGCGACCCAGACGGCGGTGGTGACGCCTTTGGGGATGAAGCTGCAGGCGACCTATGTGGCCGATGCGGACCGCCTACGGATCCACGCGGAGGTCACGAGCACGACCGCGGCGGATCGGGCTGTGACGGTGTACTACGCGCTTCCGATCAAGACCGTCGGGTGGTCGTGGGGAGACGACATTCGTCGGTCGCGCCCGGTGGGACGGGTGGCGGAGCTGACGAATCAGACGTCGTATTGGGGCACCGGGAGCCTGGGAGCGACCGGAGAGTTCAGTCGGTATCCTTTTGCGACGGTTTTCGACGATACGCGTGGGATCGCGATGGGCTATCCGTTGGATCAAACGCGCATTGCGCGACTCGTACACAACCCGGCGACGCGGCAGCTTTACGTGGCATTCGACGTGGGAATGGCGGCCGACGCGGCGAAGATGCCGTCGAAAGCGACGGTGGAGCTGGTGCTGTACCGCACGCGGCCGACCGGGGTGGATCACGGGTTCCGGGCAGCGTTGGCGGGCTTCCACGACCGGTATCCGGAGCACTTCAAGCGGCGGATTCCCGCTGAAGAAGAGGGCATCTGGGTGGCGTTCGCGGACCTGTCGAAAGTGCAGAACGAGGCTGGAGAAAGCATCGACGATTTCCATATCGGGTTCCACGAGGGCTCGGTGAGCCATGTCGCCTTCGACGATCAGCACGGAATCAAGACGTTTCGGTACGTGGCGGAGCCGGCGAGCACATGGCAGCAGATCACGGATAGCGCGGTGGATCCCCACGACAAGCAGCAGGTGAAGGCGTGGCTCGACAACCTGTACCAGACCGGGGATGCGAGCCAGAAGCTGAAGGCGGAAAAGACGCTTTCCTCGGCGGTGTACGAGCGCGACGGGACGCTGGCGTACAAGGGGTATGACGATGGGCCATCGTGGTGTAAGGGAAAGTGCGCACTGTTTTACCTGAATGCGGATCCGGATGTGTCGGAGCCGCCGTATGTGGCGAACCAGGCCGCGTACTTCTGGAACGCGGAGACGAAGGCCACGTACACGAAAACGCCGGGGCTGGATGGCGAGTACATCGACAGTTTCCTGATGGAGGCGAAGCGGGGCAACTTCCGCCGGTCGCACTTCAACGCCGCGGATATCCCATTGACGTTCACCCACGACGCGCCTCAGGCGGTAGTCACGCCCATCGTGTTCTCGACGCTGGAGTTCGCGCGGTGGCTGCGTCCGCAGATCCCGCAGGGTAAGTACTTCATCGCGAATGCGGTGCTGATCGGGGTGCCCTGGGGCGCGGAATTATTCGATTTCATGGGGCAGGAGATCGATTGGGTCAAGCAGGACGCCGGCGTGTACCGTATCGAGCCCGAGGCCGACTGGTTGCTGTCGTATCGTCGATCGATGTCGGCGAAGCGTCCGTATGGGTTCCTGATGAACACCGATTTCGCGCACCTGTCGAAGGAAATGGTGGAACGGTACATGCGGCTGTGCCTGTTTTACGGGATTTACCCGAGCATGTTCAGCCACAATGCGGCGGATGCTAACTATTTCGCGACGCCTTCGCTGTACCAGCGCGACCGCTCTTTGTTCAAGCAGTACATCCCCTTGATCAAGGCGTTGAACAAGGGCGGCTGGGAGCCGATGACGTTTGCGCGGGCCTCGGATCCGGGGGTGTACGTGGAGAGATTCGGTTCGTGGCCCGGCACGTTGTACTTCACGCTGCGCAACACGACCGACAAGGCGGTGACGGTTACGCTGCAGATCGATAGGGCGTCGCTGGGGCTGGCGGGGGTTGTGAAGGCGGACTTCCTGTTGTCTGGGGCCGCGGACGCTACGATTGCGGGGTCGTCGAGTGAGCTGACGGTGACGATGCCGGCGGGAGAAGTGGAGGCAATCCGGGTGTTTCCGTGATTGGCCGGGCGGTTATGCGCACGGCATACGCGCAGGGTTACGGTCACGGTCACGGCGCGCGGCATACGCTCACGGTCACGGTCACCATTGCTAATTCCAGGCTTGTACGTTGTCGATGCCGGGTCAGCCACACGAACGGGGGTGGCCATTCCCAAACTTTATTAATACTAAAACTGATCAAAACCCACCGAACAACCTCTGCTTCCATTTTTCCCCCCATCCCTGCCCTTCCCCCCGCACTTGCGAGGGGAAGGGAAAGAGAAGGAGCGATATTTTATTGAATATAATATATTTAAAAATTAGGTTCAAGGAACACGAATTAGGGACTGTCAAGACAGTTCCGGTTGTTGAACAAATGTATGGAAATCAGAAATTTGGAATACGAGTTAGGGATTATTGGTTCAACTTAATATCAACACTAAAATATATCATAACCTATTCTGTATCCCATATCTCCCTTCCACCCACCATGTGGGGGGAAGGGCCGGGGATGGGGGGGACAAACAAGGGCCAGGGATGGGGGGCACAAACAAGGGCCAGGGATGCAGGGCCATACCCCAGCCACGAATGGGGGCAAAAGGAGCATATGCATGGCATGGCCTCTTGTCCTGCGATAGTCTCGAGGCCTGAAGCATGAAGAGGCAAGGATTCAACGGTTTCTAAACCGACATTTCCACGATTCGACGAAGGCTCATCCTTTGACCAAAACCTACCGAAGACGAAAACGGGGCATTGCTCTCGACCGAAGAGCGGATTAGCCTACCGGGAATCCCAAAGCGCAACGAGTAGAAAACAGGCAAAAACTCAATGTCCTCACAGGGTTCCCCATCTCAATCGCAGGGTGATGATACACCTCCCGTTATCGAATGGTTCGGTGGTCCTATCGAAACACCCGCTATTTTGTCTCATGACAACGCCCCCTCCGAATCGTTGACGCTCATTTGGGCGAAGATTTCCGAGGGGGCACGCGGCACCACGCCTGTCAGGCCGGACGAACTCATTGCCAAGGCTCGGAGTAGTCTGCAATCGGCCATCGAAAACCCAATCATCGGTCAGCCGGAACGCCCCACCCGGGTGCGCGTGCCCACTGAGGAACTGGCTGAAGAACTGCGAGGAGGATTCCCCGACATCGAGTTCGTCTGCGCACCAGTACCCGAACTCGTTGAAATACTACAGATTATCAACCACCTGACGGCCTCGAGCGAAACAACTGGCTTGGCCTCCCTGGCGTCCTTTCTCACAGAACAACTGATGCTCGGGTTCTTTCAAGCGATAGCAGCGCTTTTCCGTGCTGCTCCGTGGAAATACGTCATAAGTGAGCAAGCCTTTTTCTATATCACCATCAAAAAACTCAATATTCGCTGCGGTGTCGTTACGCTGCCCGGCCGTCGCGACAAAGAGCGCGGGTTCAGCTTGTACCCCGACGCCCAGGCTTTCTGGGACTGCACGGTTTCTCTACCAGCCACGCCGGATGACTCCCTACCGAACACTCTCGACCACTTCACCCTGGAATTCATCGAAGCTGACAAGGTATCGAGAGAGTTTCGCAAAACAATTGAAGAAAAAGGCTGGGAAATCGCTGCAGCCAATGCGTATCCGAGGTTAGCCGTAATCAACGATACGCATTTCCTCCCACCCACGCAAGAGACTGTCCTGCTGAGCGAAGTCATTGCCCGAACGCTCACCTTGGCGATAGAACGCATAAAAAACTTGCCAAAAGGAACAGAGCGATTCGAAGACTGCACACAAACTTTCACAGTCCCCTCCTGCGTAGGTGAGGTCGAAGTCTCCTTGGTCCGTTTTTCCTTCGAACCATCTTTGGATGACCCTTCATCCCCGACGTTGATGAGCATCATGGCTAGCGTCTGCCGACGCGACGGGTTCAACGACGACACGTTTCGCACGATGCTTGAAAACGAATTGATGATTGCCTTCGAACAATCGCCGGAGGCGGCCGATCTCGACGACATCCACGCTTGCCAGATCGTCATGGATCTGGCTGCGGATCGTTTCAACCATACCATCTCGACCCTGGGTCCCAACCACCTTCACGAGCTAATTTTTGAATTCATCCCAGCCTATAGCCTGCTCGACGAATCGGAAGCCAAGTGGTTCATTGACGTGATCCGTGCTTTATATAAGTTCCTGAAGCGAAGATACGGGCTGAAGCAAGCCGACGATTGTTTGCGCGTGCTCGAGGGCGATGCCGCTCAAAAGCTCAGGAACGCATTGTCGGACTGTCGCGTGGTGAAGATGCTCAAGGTGATCAGGACTGCGGGAACCTACGCCGGCTTTGACCTGGATACGAAGGAAGGTACCGAAGCTTGGCGCCAAGCTTTGCAAGACGGTCCTATGCCTTCATTTTTTCAACAACTGGCCTCCAGCTCAGCGCAAGGGTCTTCTCAAAAAACCCCTGATAAGAGCAAAGCCAAACGCAAGGCCGCCCGAAAAGCGCGAAAAAAGAATCGATAACCAAAGCAACGGCAGTTCCGACGCCGAAAAATCCCATCCTTCTTTTTCTGACGTTGGCGTCTTGGCGGTTTTCTGCCCCATCTGCACCTTGGTGCCCCTCGCCAACCACCTTCCCAACACCTCCACCACCCCAATATCGAAGAATAGTAGGGGCGAGGTTCAAAACCCCACCTACATCCGATACCGTAGGTGCCTTTGTCATACAACGAGCATCCGAAAGGCCGTCGTAATGACCGGGCATCGGGTCCGGCACAAGCAAAGGCCGAAAGGGGCGTGATTGATCACCCGGTCAAACTGACGCTCAAGCAAGCCGGTCTTTGAGCCGTTGCTGAGGGGTTTACGCGATAGCGCGATCTCGTCGGGTCGCCGCCACTCCCACATTATGGCGCCGAGATGATTCGCGTGCCCATCCGCCCAGTGTAGGCTCGCCCCCACTTGCACGACCGGCATCTGCTCATCTGCGGTACGCTGGCGCCGGACAGAGTGGTATGTACAGCCATTCCCTGCGAGGAAGTCCGCACATGACCACCACGGATTCTCTGTTCTCATATGCCCCCAGCGTCGTCAAGTCTATTTTGCTCGACAGCTTGCTTCCGCAGGTCGAGCAGCTCTTCGAGTCGGCGCAGGCTGGTGCCTCAGAGCGGGTTCTCGAGTCGGGTGTGTGGAAGGTGCTGCTGCAGTTCGGACGTCTGCTTCTCACAGCCCTATTCGCGATGCAGGCGCGCCGTGCCACGGAGCAGGAAATTCAGGCTCGAGGCCTGGACGGCTCCCAGGTCTCGCCGCGGCTCGACCGTGACTACTTGGCGAAATGTTGAAATCCCCTGGGAACAACGAGGGGATGGCTCTGCGCGCCCGGACGTCCCGATTTCGGCTTCCTCTCACCCTCTTATTGAAGCGCCTATGGAGGAGAGAGGGGGTATGCAGGGTCGGCATGGTATTGTGGATTCGGGAGCGTACGGGAGTGGGAAGGGAGGATCAAGGGCATTGCGCGCGGGCGTGAATTACCCTTCGTTATGATAGAAGACGATGCGAATCCGGCCGTCGGGCTTCACGGGCAAACGGTCGGCATCGGCCACCGTGTTTGCTCCGTCGATTTCCAATTGGAAACAGGTTTGCGGTGCGTTGTAGGGGCACCACGACGCAAGGTCGGATTCGGCCGTCGACTCACCTGGCTGGAGAGCCACCTCCTTGAGGTGCGGCATCGTTGGTGGATTCGCAAGAGACCGGACCCGGATCGGAACGTTACCGACGTTCTTGATGGTGGGGAAACTCGCCTGGATATCGTACGCAGGGTCCTCTCCACTCGTGCTGGATGCATGGGACAAGTCGATCGGGTTGGTGCCGTCGTATGCCTCGATGTCGAACACCAGCGCATGGACCGAGAGTTCGGCCGTGGCGCGGATCGGAATGACCTCGCCCGTGTCTGGGTCCGAGGTCTTCCCCTGCACGGAAAGGGTCCAGCTATGGCTACCCGGCGAAAGGACCGGCTGCCATCCAACACCACCCAACGTCGTGCCGTGGACGGCCGTGGCTCGGATGACGGGAACGATCGAAGCGGCAGCATCCGGTTCCACGACAGAGATCGACTCCGGCGCCACCGGAAACGACGGTTCAGATGAAGTAATGGTCACGTCGGTGACCGCGGCACCGCCCGGATTGCGCAAGATGAAGAAAAAGTCGCGGCTTCCCCGAAGCTCTCCGAGGTCGAAGGCCATCGGCTCGGACGTATCCTCGTCATTCGTGGGCCCAGCATCGGAACCATCTTGCGGCCGGAGGCCTGGTGAGAAGTTTCGGGTTCCCATCCCCTCCACTTGCGCCAAGGAAAGGCGACCAGGCCCTCGACCCGGCTGGGTCACACCACCGCCGCCGTCCCCCCCGATCCCCGCCCCCGCGGATCCACCACCGCCAACAGGTTTGGCATCACCATCGCCGCTTCCGCAGCCCCATGCGACGGCGGCTACTAACAGAACCCCTACACTTTGCATGACGCGCATGGCTCCTCCTCTGTTGTGTCCTTTCAACGTAGATTTCGCAAACGGGAGAGGAACAAGCGCCAGATTACGAAATCTAC
>Ga0208040_1000069_pt1 | contig 140362 bp, 134 predicted proteins | sample AD_UKC083_MetaG_FD_184431 | JGI IMG/M metagenome (GOLD analysis project Ga0208040, IMG submission 184431) | Active sludge microbial communities of municipal wastewater-treating anaerobic digesters from USA - AD_UKC083_MetaG (SPAdes) (version 2) | ecosystem: Engineered > Bioreactor > Anaerobic...
CGGAAGAGCTGAATTTTATTTCGTACAACAATCCGGAGGTCGACGAAATGCTCGAGAAGGGACGCAGCACCTTCGACCAGAAGGAAAGAAAAAAATACTATGACCGCTTTCAGGAAATCCTGGCGGAGGATCAGCCTTACACATTCCTGTATGTTCCTGACGCGCTGGTGATTATCAACAAACGTTTCCGGGGAATCGAGCCGGCGCCCATCGGCCTGGAGCACAATTTCATCCAATGGTACGTTCCGAAAGACGAGCAGAAATACACAATGACCCGGTAGCAACGGGTGGTTCGTTCAAGGAAGGAAAGATCATATCCGGCGCGGGAAAAATCACATTAATTAATAGATGGGGATATTCTTCTTAAACATGTCGATGATGATATTCTCCATGGAATACAGACCGATCGGAGCGTCGATCAGCCATTTGGATGCGAAAATAGCGCCCTGCCCGAATGCTCTTTTGCTGATACTTTCATGAACCAGCCTTATGGTCTGGTTGGGCAATCCGAAAATGATTTCGTGCTTGCCGACAATGCCTCCCACGCGAATGGAGTTTACATGCCTGTCTTTTTCCAGACCGAGGATTTGGGCTATTTTCAGAGCCGTTCCCGATTCTTCTTTTTTACCCCGAAAATGTTCTTCAACGATCTCAATATCGGCATGAGGAGCAATGCCCTGGAGTATCTGCGATGCGACCAGAAGAAAATTAATGCCCAGCGTGATATTGGGTGAATAAAGCACCGCTGTTTTTTGGGCCAGTTGCCTTAACTCCTCCAAGTCTTTCTCCTTGTATTTGGAAATGGCGGAAATCATTTTCATTCCGAACGCAGCGGCCGGCGCATAACTGTTGTGAGCTCTGGCGCTGGAAAAATCAACGATGATGTCCACGGGATGATGCTGAAAAAAAACGGGGTCTACCTCGTCGACCGAAAAGATCGGGGCGTCGTCGGCTTCATATCCCAAAAGACGTGTGGCATATTTATGATTGTCCTTATGGGTGCGTCTGACCACCCATTCAAGATCAAACAAGCCATCCTTATAAAACTCATCCGCCACCATCCGACCGGTATTTCCGAAACCAAAAAGGCCGACCTTTATTCTTCTCTGCGGTGTTTCATTTTTCATTTTCATCCTTACAACCCTTCCTGGATTTCCATCAAAAACGTTTTCGGACATAAAAACGCCATCTGATTAATGCAATCAGATGGCGGCCCGACCATCACGAGGAACCTCCATAAGCATGATTTCTTATGGACCCGTTTTCTCAAATAATTTTTAATTTGAGTAGCATATATGAACGCAAAAGGCAAGGCTTGCCGGGACGTTATGACGTCCGGCATCGGAAGATGGCGTGAAAAAACGGTGATCCGGTGCCCCAAAATGAAAAAGGAGTTAACCGATAAATCAGTCAACTCCTTATTTTTATTATGGTGCCGAAGACTGGATTTGAACCAGCACGGGTGATACCCACCACCCCCTCAAGATGGCGTGTCTACCAATTCCACCACTTCGGCATCCAAAAAGCTAAAAATCATTTTCATTAAAGCAGTTTTTTCAATAGGAGCCGGCGCTTCAGTTAACCGACTCGCAATGAGAAAAACTGAATTATTTACTGGCCGGAGCCGGTGGCACTGCCGGTAGCGTTGCCGCATCAGGAACCGGCGCCGAGACCGGAAGTGATGTTGCATCCCGGCTGGGCGCAGGGATGGTTTGATCAACCGCCGGCGGTTTTTGGTCCATTAAAGAAGAAGTACTTCTGTGATTGGCCATATAGGTAAGGATAAGAGAGGTCAGCATAAAAACAATTGCCACACCAGCGGTCAACTTTCCCAAGAAAGTTCCTGCTCCGGAAGAACCGAAAACCGTCTGGCTGGAACCACCGAATGCCGCACCCATATTGGCGCCTTTACCTGCCTGCAAAAGAACAATCAGAATCAAAACCAGACAAATTAAAATATGAAGAGCAATCAACAATGTATACATATAAATCTCTTGTTAAAATTTTATTTTAAAAGCGGCTGGACAATACCAAAACGGTATAAGCTAGTCAACTTTTTTCTTTTCCCAGTTATTTTATAAACTTAAGCCTATTACCTCAAAGCCTGACATATTTTCCCCCTTCCATCGTTATTTTCCCCATTCTCTCTAAGTATTCAATATGTTTGCCGACCAGCGCCCGCTCATTCGATTCAAAGAATTCCCTGGGTTCCCTCGGCTTGCCATAGATCAGCCATGCCCCGGCGATTTCGTCCAGCGCTTTGGGTTCTTTCAGAAAATTAAGAATTTTTTCTTCGCGCTGATAAATGACATTTTCATAATCATCCCAAAGCTTTCCTGGATTTTTTTCAAAAAGTCCGGTGTTGTGGGAAGCAATCCATCTGCGCGCGGCAATGCTTTTCAGTTTATGGATGGATTCAATGGTCTGTTCAATGCTCGAATAAACATCGCCGTACCAGGGACCGAATGTTGTCAGATCGTAATCGCCGAGGAAAAGTACTTCTTCATCAGGAATAAAAAAAGAAAGATGTCCCGGCGTGTGGCCGGGTGTGGCAATAACCTGAACTTTCAATGAACCCAGATCAATGGTTTCTTCATCCTGAAAAAACAGAGCGTCCTTTTGCGAACGGTAGTTGAAATTATTCAGCACAATGGTTTTCCAGAGTTCGCGGAGTTGTTCGTCCTTAATGTTGTACCAGTCTAAAAATATTTCAATATCGGTCAAAGGCGGAAAATCCTTCTCCGAGATCCGCAGCGGGCAACCGTCAAAGAGATGCAAAAATCCCATATGGTCTTCATGCCAATGCGACAGCCAGACCTGATCGACCTGCTCTTTTTGTTTCAGATCGGAAAGTTTCTGCAATCCGCAAGACGGATCGATGATCACTCGGCAATCTTCTCCTTCCAGATAAACGGAATGATTAAACGGATATTTGCCGCCGTTGTCCCCCTGGATGAAACGAACCTTTCCCAATTGAACGTCCATGATTAATTCATCTTCCTCTAAGATTATCAATCTTGACTTGTGGTTACGATCTAAATGTGCCGATCAGTTTGGGATCGGCACCACTTTTTTGTTATGTCTTCATGAATTTATCATAAAGATTCTTGCTGTATGATAATGCCCACCTATTGAAATTTCTTCATGTGAATCTATAAGGAATTTCAGAACTCTCAATTTCAACACAAAGCACATTCCGTGATTTTAAAAGCAGTTTGATAGAAGACATAGACAATATCTTGTCACTTGACGGTCCAACAACTATTTTATCAATGATCAATTTGGCTTCCTTTGTTGGCAAAGGGATTTCAACGTATGGAACAACTGCATCGAATCCTGATCGGAACTTTATTGCACTTGATGATTCATAATTATCTAAATTTACAGTTACTCTCCATTCCTTTTCTTCGGAAAATTTAGGATGTTTTATCAAAGGTGCAATTTCAATAAATTTTAACAAAAATTCAGCAGCGAACTTTTTGCTATTTGAATTCCAAGCTTTTTCTATGTCTGATGATTTACCAATAACTCTATTAAAATCTACGGCCATATTTATTAAAAGCAATTTAAACTGTTCTCTTTGTTTATTTTCATCATAAACACATGGTCTTATGATAAATTTATTATCCTGAGACCATTTTAACATTCGGTTTAAATTAAAACCAAGACTAACCCCTGTACCCTTACTGCAATATCCTCTCCATTGACTTAACAAATCACTTTCTTCCGAAAAAGAACAAATATAGAAACCAAACTTATCGGAAGGAAAAAGCTCAGATATACTTTTTTCAAACAATTCCAAAAATATATACCCTACTGATTTTTCAATTGCTGGGTATTTTTTAAAATCGCTATTTGTCTTACGTAAATTATCAACTTCTTCCTTAAATAAGTCTTTTGCGTAATTTAATTCGCTAGAGTCATTTAAAAAAAGGCTATTTGTCCCCCAGATAGATTTGCTTTCAGATATTCCAAGTAACCCATCTAGAGAGGTATAATGGAAGATTTTTTTATCAATGTCTTTCATGTGTTTTTATTTACGGGCATAACGCATGCCTCAAGGGATGCCCGGAGTGGAATGCAATCCCCTAGATGCAGTGATTATGAATAATTTTTACTCTGCATTAATGCAATGTACTTGGTAAACTCTGTTGGGCCGTTGCATAAGTTATACATGGGAGAAATTTGATAAACAAAACCATATTTAAAATTCTCCCAAAACTTTAGTTTGAAATCAGTATTTGTCGTAATTGCAATTGATTGCTCGTCACCATAAATAATCATGCTCAAGATTACACCTATGCTTTGTAAAGTAACGAAAATTGTGACATCTTTGATTGAAGGATTTAAGACAGAAAATATTCCATCTCTCTGAGGGAATGTATCATGACGTAAAACGCCAATATTATTTCTTGCCTCTAAATCTTTCTGCCACATGTATTCTCTTAACTTATTATAGCACTCTGAATTTAAATAATCTTCACCAAATAAGTTAAAACCAACCCCAAGAGCTATTTTTGCCATCATTCTATCAGAATATCCGATCTGAATAGAAAAACTACATTTATGTCTATTCTTGCATTTAGTTCCTATTTCATCATGATACCATTCTATCCACTCAGTTTCTTTAGTATTAGGCAATCTTCCTAGTTTTGGCGGAATTTCATTTTGAAAATCTATATGAGATACTACGCGTTCAGATTTGCTAAAATGTTTGTAATATGACCGAAGTCCTAATTCGAGCAGTTCTATGTCATCGGTTGTATTTACAAAAAGCGCTACGCCCGGGCTGCTTTTTCTGGATCTAGGATCACCACCTGCATAACCATAAAATTCCTTCCCATTGTTATTATGGAAATGGAATACTCTTCCTTTGCATGGTGAAATCCATAGTTCACAATTTTCGAAACCCAATTTTTTATCAACGTCCAAATAGCCAAAATAAAGAAGTGGGAAAGTCGTCGGGCTAGTTTTGAGCACCTCTTTATTTATTCCAAGCCATTTATTAGATAAAGAGAAGAATGACTTAATATAAAGGCCGTCAACAAACAAGCCAAGAAGACTGTTACATCTTGCACACACACTTCTTGTTTTGAATTGAGAATCTAATAGCGTGCCACCAAGGGCAGCTGGAACAATATGCTCAAGGGAAGCTTTTTTTAGAACTTCTTTACAATAAATACACTTCTTAGCAGTCATCAGATTCATAATGAAAAGCTCACACGGAGCAGCCCAGTGGGCTGCGATCGGGTGCAACGACGGATTAAATGTTTTTTATATTCTTAGTCTTAAAAGTTTCATACGCGTCTCTAGAAAAATAAATAAGCAAAGCATCTGATTGAACAAATATACTGTCAAATACAGTTTCAGAATTCCAATATTGTTTTAAGGATGATCTTAGTATTGAGGATGCTTTTGATTGATCAAGATACGGCAGCGGCAGATTGTCATAGATCAGCAAATAATTTGTCGGATATTTTAAAAATTCATCTTTCCTAAGCAAGATGGATTTGTGTTTTACTATTTCCGATATTGCGTATGCCCACTCATATTCAGGTGTATCACCATCCCAGCCTGGACCGGTTAATTTAGTACGACTAGTTATTTCATATATTTCCTTTGCTTTCTTTTTTTCTCCCCATTTGAACAAGGACATATCCACAACACTATTATCATTCCTTCTTTCAGATATTGCAGTTGCGTGTGCATAATCTTCAGGTATAGCCTCAGTATGTTCAATGCCAATTTCTCGTTTCCCTGTTTTCAAATGAAAGTCCGGTTTATCACGATGAGCAAGCGTTAAAGGGAAATTTAGACTAGGATAGCTTATTAGCCAATGACAAATCGACCAATTCTCACAATGCTCTTTTGTGCGACCTTCTGAGCGCAATGGCACAGAAATATCAATTGCTGATAATTGTCTCATTAAATCAGAACTGTCAATTGCAGATATTTGTTTCATAATATTTTTTCATTTTACAATTAATATATCAAATTGGTTTTTTCAATGATTGTTGTTTTAATACTATGGTTTAGTAAAAATAAAAAGAGAGAAAATGCTTGAAAATCAAGCAAAATGAACTTTTTGCTACTTGGCATTTTATGACTCTGCAGTAATTATCCTGACACGCTATGCAGTCAGGATAATTCGACCATCAAATTTCAGCACACTCTGTTTCTAAAACTTTGGTCTCGTTATGCCAAGTTGGTATATCAAAGAAAATTTGTTTGATTGAAGAATATTAACATGAACGAATACTGCCTGAAAGAGAGTATGAATCTGAAAATTATCTGATACTCACTTTCAGGAAGTTACCGGCTCAAGGTAACGCCGATGCGATCACAATATTTATTTACCGGGCACTGGCTGCAAAGCGGAGAAACCGGCTTGCAGGTTTTTCTCCCGAAGGCAACCATGATGGTGTTATAAATAATCCAGTGGCGGCGCGGCAGTTTTTTGCGCAGCGCGAATTCGGTTTCGTCGGGCATTTTTGTTTTAACATAGCCAAGCCGGTTGGAAATCCGATGCACATGCGTATCCACGCAGATGGCATCTTTGCCGTAGGCAAGTGACACAACCAGGTTGGCCGTTTTGCGTCCCACGCCTTTGATCGTTAGCAAAGTATCAATGTCGTCCGGCACTTTGGAATCGAAGCGTTTGATTAACTCTTGACAGGTATGGTGAATGTTTTTGGCCTTGACGCGGTAAAAACCGACCGGGAAAATGGTTTTAGCGATTTTATCCAGAGGAATGTTGAGCATCTCTTCCGGCGTGGACGCTAATTCAAAGAGCCTGTCGGTGGCCACCGCCGTGACTTCGTCTTTGGTCCGCAGGCTGAGCAATGTGGAAATTAAAATCACAAAGGGATCGCGCTGATTTTGCGCCAGGTGCAAAACAATCGGCATGGTTCCCACGTCCAGTTCTTTCTTTAAAATCTTGATAATGGTGTTGATGTCGTTATCTTTCATGTATGAATAAATTCCTTTTCATGGTCATCTCGAAGCGAAGCCTATAGTCCAGCTATTCTGGGGAGAAATCCATGTCCCGAGTGCAAGGAGGGATCTTTTAAGATTCCTCACAAACGTTCGGAATGACCTTGATGCAGTCTCCAGACGGGAGTTGTTCTTTGCTCGTTTAGAAATCAAACGACGGTTCATTTATGACCGATTGAATAAGCGCCTCCGCTGTTTTTTCCTGAGCGCCTGTTCCGCTGACAGTCAGCCAGATGCTGCCTTCCGCGCCGCTGACGCCGCCTGCCGCAACCAGCGAAGCCGTGGCGCCGGTCAGAAGTTCTATGGCATCCAGTTCCGTGAAGATTTCTCCCGGCACGGGCATCAGTCGCGGACCCTGCGCTCCCGGAGCATTCATTTTCGCCGCCAGGTCATCCAGATTTTCCGGGACGCGTTTTTCCAGACCCACCGGAAGAATCAGTTTTACGCGCCGGCCGACCACCGCGGGCATGGCCGCGCCGATGGTTCCCGCTTTCGGTGCCCCGATCAGAATCGCGGCCCTTCGCTGAATCAGATCCACGGCGTTGGCGCCCTTCAGAATGACGTCGCCTTCGCGTAAATCATCCACCACGCCAAAGATGGTCTGATTTTTCTGGAACTTGCCGTTTTGGATCACCACGTCTCCGAAAAATTTGCTTTCATCGTAGCTTCTGCCCTCGCGCGTAACCGGTCTCCTGGGAGGCAAAATGATGCCCCGGTAGAAGTGATCCCGTTGGAACTCCTTTAACTGACCAAGCTTCCCGAGAATTTCTTCGGCGACATAACCGTTGGTCGTTCCGGCAATGATGACAACGGTTCCTTTCTTCAGCGCCTTCGCGATCGCCGGATGTTTGACCATGCCTTTTCCGATCAGACGTTTTCCCGCCGCCGGCGTCAGAACAAATTGTTTCATAGATTTTTCCTCTTTCTGTGTTTGAAAGATTAAGGATCGCGTACAGCTAACGGCGCACGTGACGCGCATACCAGCGTCGTCCCAGCCAGCGTTGTTGATGCCATGCAAAAACGGGCAGAATCCCTCTGCCGCGCAGCCAGAAACGATCGGGAATCGGTTCGGTCGTCGTCTGAGCGCCCAGGGCGATTTCAGCGCTGACGATGCCCTCGCCCTGTTCGGAATCGCGATGGGCCAGCACGTTCCCGCTCGCATCCACAATCGCCGCGTTCCCTTCAAAATACCCCCGGTATTTCATCGGCAAACCCGGCATCGGGCACTCTATTTCACCGCAATGGGCGGCATGAATGACAGGAGCGCCGATGAGACGCGCCGTATCCCGGATGGCGGCAATGGCATTGAGGCTGTTTGCCGGCTCCCAAAGACGCTGGAGAAATTTGGGGAAATTGGTCGGTATGCTCCACCAGCAGGAGCCGCCCATAATCACGTCCACCTGATTGCGAAGACGGCGCGCCGTCATGGTCCGCATAAATTCCCAGCATACCGCCGCGCCGATGCGCATGTTATCATGTGTGCCGAGCAAACCGATATCATTCTGATCGCCGCCTTCATAGAAATAATTTTCCCACATGGTGGGAAGGTCTTTATCGTGTTTGCCCACAAGCGTTCCGTCGGCGTAACACAGGTAACGGTTGCGCACACTGCCGTCGGACAACCGGCACAAAAAAGAGCCTCCCAAAATCACTTTATGTTTTGCGGAAAAATCCTGCAGGAAACTTGCCGCCTTGCCGTCCGCGTTCTGAATGGCATCGACAATCTTCGGATTCCAGCTGACGCCCGTGGTAAAAAATTCCGGCAGCGCAATCCATGTTGCGCCCTCATGAACGGCGCGTAACGCGAGCCGCTCACAGTTGGCCATATTAGCGGCTGAATTTCCGATTCGGGTAAAAAGTTGAATTGCAGCGACTTTCACGGTTTCTTTCATGGTTATCCTTTCGTTCCTTTCAGTATTTTCTTCTGGGTGGATTTTATTGAACGTTTCGCACCGGCCATCGCGGCGACGATCAGCCGCACGTTCTGAATTCCGGCGGCTCCATAATCGTGATGTTGTTTCGCCTTAAATATTCTTTGAATCCGTATAACGGCTCACCCCGGTACTCCATCACCACGGCATCGGCGGGGCAATTATTCAGACAACCGAAGCAGGCCAGACACTTGTCCCGATAAACGATTGGCCGAAAAGGATCAATCGCCTTTGTCGGACATGTTCTTACGCAGGTTCCGCATCCGATGCATTTTTGCACATCGACGGTATGTTTATTGATGACCTTTTTATTCATCCAGACCAGCGGAAGCATCCGTAAAACTTCTCTCAGCGCCACATCGTAGCCGATTGAAATCGTCTCGCCCCGGGAAATTCTTCCCAGGGTATTCAAAACAAAACGACGCACCTGATCGAATGTTGCCGTATCGGGCAGATGCTGTCCCGATCGTTGATTGGCGCTGTCCCATTTGGGCGTGGGATAAGACGGAACACTCCGGAAAGCATCCCTGCCGACGGGAACACCCCCTCGATTCGTCATGATTTTCAAAATATGGCAGGACGCATTGTGCTGATTGCCTTCCGGACCGCCGAAGGACACAAACGCCGCAACCGGCGTCCCCTGGATGGAGGGAATTTTTTCCAGCCACTCAACGACGTTGGACGGCGTGTCATAATAAAATACCGGCGTGCCGACAAAAACAAGATCGTAAATCGGCAAAATACGTTGATCGGTTTCCTGAAATTCCCGTTCATCGACCGTCATATTTTTTCCCTTCAGGAGACAACCAATCAGGCGGGCGTACCTTTGAGTATGGCCGGTCTGGCTGTAATATAAAATCAAAACTTTCCGGGGCGATCTTGTTTTCAAAGCCGGGTAAGCAGCCAGGCCTTCGCGTGCCCGGGAAATCGGCAGGCACAAAGCGGCGCTGAGGACGGCGCTTTTTTTGATAAAGTCTCTTCGTGTATCCATGCACGCTCTCTTGATAAGATGTTTAAATGTGCATTATATTAACTTTAAAAGATTTTATTAGCAATATGATGATTTCCCCGATCATGCGTTGGCCGGCCGTATGAAAGCTTGCGACATTTTTCTCGAAAAAAATATCATCAATCCCCGTCACGTCAGAAATCCCAGATCCCGTAAAATTTCCCTTGCCCGTTCCGCTTCGGCGGCTTTCACCAGGAGACGGGCATAGGCGCCGGCCGCAATGAGCATCACAGAACTTTCCCCCTGGAAAAAATACGTGATGCCCTCACCATCAAGGATGGATTTGATGAAGGATATATCGCCCTGCTGATAAGTAGAAAAAACCTCTTCAAATTCCTCATCTCTGGAATTATCAGATATTTCCGGAGGTAACTGATAAACCAAATCGGAACCGCAATCGGCGCATTTATAAAAACCTTCTCTGTATTCGCTTTTACATTTCGGACAAAACATCTCTAATCCATCCGGATGTCAATCGGCCTACGGCAGATAAACACCGGTGCCAATGAAATAGTTTGTTCCGGGAATCGGTTCAACATAACCCAGTTTTTTCTGTTCGCCTTTGGCGCCGGGCTTCAACCAGTAGAAGTCGACAAATCCGCCGCCCTTTTTGGCCGTAGCGCTCAATTCGCGAATAACGTATTTCCCTTTGACATCTTTATGATCATAAAGATTTTTCCCCGGCAAATCTTTTTGCGTCGCATGAGCAATATTCACGCACTGGAAATCATAGCCGTAAAAATACCCCGATTGATCCGGATAGAAGCGGATGGGATTGACAAAAGAACGGATCAGCGCAATTTTTTCTTTTTCCGATTTGACATCTTTTAAGATTTCTCCCAATCCCGTAGCGGTCGCATGGACGATTGTTTGCGCAATGTCTTTATAGCATTCCGTTGATTTATCCTGAGCGCTCTGCGCGAAAGAAGGATTCGCAGCGACGGCGGTCAGCGCCAGAAAAAATAACATGGCAAACACGATTGTTGTTCCGGTGACGCGATAACTTTTGAAATTTTTTTTCCTCATAGCTATTCCTCCTGAATTTAGTTGTTAAATGTCAAGTGTTGTGAACTTTCAATTAACGCCCCATGAACAGACGGTTTCTGATGATGGCGGTTTCCGCAATCCTCCCGTCATCGGAAAACATGAACGATCCGTTGAATATTCCCCGACTAAAAAGAATAGGTCCCGGTCGCGAACGGAACGCTCGCCATTCCGGAACAAATCTTCCACTTACCGCGTTCTTTTTTAAGCGTCAGAGCATAGCGAAAAAGCGTCTTGATTTTTTTCCCGGCGCTTTGATAGAAAATCGGCATCTCGATGATAACGCTGGCCAGAAAGGGAGCGGCCTGAACATGGACATTGCGTCGTTTCCCCCAGCGGATGTTGTCCATGTTTTGAAAGTCTTTCTTGAAAGCGGCGCGGATTCTTCTGATTGATTTAAAAACTTCGTTGTCATTGGTGCCCATCATGAATAAAGGTTCTGACGTTGCCATGTCGTCCATTAAGCTCTCAATGTCCCTTTCGGCATAATGATTAAGAAACTCCATTGCGACTTTTAATGCGGCTTGTTGTTTTCTGGTCATTGCCAACCTCCTTTTGTAACGGTTAAAATCCGGTTAAAATATGCCTGCTTCATTTCAATAATCATCAACGGTCATGCGGCAAACCGCCGGAGCGCCCATCAAACCGCCCGGACGGCAAAAATCCGATAATGGAGATGGGCCACAAACTCATTTTCCCCGTGTTGAAAAACATGATCGATGTTGCCGAATTGATGCAGCAGCTTTCGGGAGATGCTTTCCATCATCGGCATATTCAGCCCGTAGCGCCGACCGAGTTCAACGGAGGAAAGTTTCAGCGGCGGCGCAGGGTATTCATCAATGACCTCCCAGTGCGCTTCCGACAACCTTCCTTTAAGTTCGCCGACGGTCGGATACCATTTGGACGTATGCATCGCCTGATATAGAAAATTAATGCATTGCGCATCTGTTTCATTTTCAAAGCATGCTGTCTGATGAATAAATATCTCGTCAGCTTTGGCCTGGCGGCGAATATGCCTCAGGACAGGCGCCAACCCGTCCCGTCCGAAATAATGTAAAACGGACCGCATAATAAAAAAGATGCGTTTGCTCTCGTCGGCCAAATCCCTGCGGGTAAAATCGGAGATCAAACGGTTTATGCAGGCAATCCCGGTTTTTTTCATGGCATCCAGCTGGGGTGTTGAACCATCCAGATTTACCGGCATGATCTGTGCGTCCAGGCCTCCGGCGATCAGTTCCTGAAGGATGAACCCCGTTCCGCCGCCCAGATCGACGATGAAATCGGCGTGGCGACCGGACAGATGACGCATGATCGCCTCAATAAAAGGCCGGGCAATCACCGCATCGGCAAAATACCCGTCATGCATAGCGTTCCATTCCCGTCCATGAATCCCGATTTCCCGGTTTATTTGTTCGTCAATATCCATATTCAATTCGGCACCCGCGCTTATGATACCACATGACACAGATGTGTCAACAGAGCCTTCCCGACTATTGACGGTTTAAAAATCTCCGGTTAAAATACCTTCATCGGCAAGGCGGACCGAAAAGGAGAAAGCAATGAAAAATTATTTCTTTTGTTTTTCTCTGATTTTTTGCTTCGTTATCGGCAACGTTGTTGCCGTTCAGTCCCGGGAACGAATCGGTTCAACCATCAAAGGAGGAAAGGCCATGGAAATAAAAAGTTTGTCTTTTCAGCATGAAAATATGATTCCGGCCCAATATACCTGTGACGGCCGGAATATATCTCCGCCGCTTTCGTGGAGCGGCGCTCCGGACAAAACAAAAAGTTTCGCGCTGATCTGCGATGATCCCGACGCACCGGTCGGCTTGTGGGTGCACTGGGTTCTCTTTGACATCCCCGCATCGGTCAATGCCCTTCCGGAAAATTTTTCCCGAACGGACGACATTCCCGGATTCGGGAAAAACGGGAAAAACACGTCCGGACGTTTCGGGTATGACGGCCCCTGCCCTCCGGACGGCACACACCGCTATTATTTTAAATTATATGCGCTCGATACGATGCTGAACCTCAAGCCGGGCCTGACAAAAGACGGCCTGCTCCAGGCAATCAAAGGACATGTCCTGGCGGAAGCACAGTTGATGGGCCGGTATAAAAGACCGGCAGGCAGATAACGCCCCTCAACGGGAAAGAAATCCGCAGGGCTTCTTACTTGGAAATATGCAGGAAAAGATTGACGCCCAGCGATTCCGATTTTACATTGATGTTGTCTTCGGAAATGCCGCAATCGCAGGCTATTTGGATCAATTCCTCCGGCGAACGGTGATGCAGAAACCAGTTGCCGAATTCCATATAATCCCGGGTGGGATTATTGAGCGAAAAATTGCCAATCACCATCTCCCCCCCTTCCTTGAGAAAGCCCAGCTGTTTGGTCAACAGCATTTTGAAGGTTTTCTCGTCCAGATAATCAAAAAGTCCGGCCGACCAGATCAAATCATATTGCCGCGATGGCCTGAATTTGAAAGCGTTGTCGCGATGGAATTCCAAATTGCTCAAAAAGCCGTTTTCTTTAATTTTATTATAGGAATAATCTATGGCATTTTTGTCGTAATCCACGCATTCAAAAAATACATGGGATTTCCCCTGGGCCAAAAATTCCACGACATCCTGACAGGGACCGCATCCGATATTTAAAACATCGCTTTGGCCGTCTTTTTTCTCGAGCGCATTCAGGATATCGATAAAATATTGTTTCCGGTTCAAAATGGCGCGCGGGGCAGCCTGAGCATGAAAGAAGCGATCCCAGTTGACCAGGTGCTCCTTCGGCGACAGCCAGTGCTGATAAATTCTTTCAATGATAATAAAGTCACCGGCGTAACCATGAGGTTTTAAAACGGCGTATCCCTGCATTGTATCCTGCGTGCAAAACACATCAGACAATTCATGCCAGATACTGACCACTTCGCTCTCACTGATGATTTTTTGTTTGCGCTGCTGACCGAACAGGTGGTAAAACCGGTTCAGCTCTTCATACTGACTCTCCCGGGGGCCTCCATTTTCAGCCAACATTTTCAGATATTCAATATGTTGCCTCATGCGTTCTCCTTAACCTTCATTATTGCGTTAATAGCATAATTACAGCATCGATTCTATCGATTTATAATTATTCAAAATACACTCTGTCCTTGCCGTTCTTTTTGCTGCGATACATAAAATGGTCAACCCGGTTGACGAACGATTTTATGCTTTCATTTTTCTCGTATTGCGCCAGTCCGATACTGACCGTAAGATAGATTTCTTTACCCGGGACAGAAGAGAAATTTTCTTTTCTTAACTCCTCCCTGATCCGTTCCGCCGTTACAGCGCCTTCTTCCTTCGTTGTCATCGGCAAAATGATTGTAAATTCTTCGCCGCCGTAACGATAGGCGGAATCTTCCTTGCGGAGGCACTTTTTAATCACCTGGCCCAGCCGCACTAAAACACGATCCCCTTCAATATGTCCGTACGTGTCGTTAAAAACTTTAAAGTCATCAATATCAAGAAGTAAGAGGGTCAACGGATATTCACGTCGTTCAATCCGATCCAGCTCCATTTGAAGCTGACTATAAAAATGTCTGGAATTATAAAGCTGCGTCAGATCGTCAATGATGCTTAATTCCCGGTACTTTTCTTCGCTGTCCTTCAATTCCTTTTCCAGTATCTTGCGTTCGGTGATATCGCGCGACACGGCTTGAAATCCTTTAACTTTGCCGTTTTCCTCGATCAGCTGGGTATTCTGCCCGATCCAGATCTCATGGCCGTCCTTTGTGACGATCGGATATTCCGAGTATGTATTTTTTATCCTTTGCATAAATTGACAGGCGAAAAATTCAACGGCTTCGTCACGACGGTCCGGACGGATGAATATCGTGAAATGTTTGCCGATCACATCCTCTTCTTTATACCCTGTGACACGGATTGTCGACGCATTGACGAAGGTAAAAAATCCATTATGATTGGTCAGGAAAACGATATCGTCGGCATTTTCCACCAAGGCACGGTACCGCTCCTCGCTTTCCCGCAATGCCTCCTCCGCCCGCTTATGTCCGGTGATTTCATGCTGAAGCTCCCGGTTAACGATCTGATAATCCGCCATTTGCTTTTCCAGTTCCCGATTGATCTGTTTCGTCTTTTCCTGCTCATTCCCCAACTGTTTCGACAGAAAATAATCACGCCGGGTGTAATATTCGATAAAATAACAGGCAAGCATTCCAAGCACATTGGCGCTGATGAAGAAAAAGTTGTTGCTGATCAGAATGTCAACGGGTATCGGATTGATCCAGATGGCAACGACCTCATATAATATCACCTGCACCCAGCCGGCCAGAGTCGCCCACAGAAAGCGGACGCAAACAAAAGCATAACCCCACATGAACACAAGGATAATGCCGGCATAATAATAATAATTGACCGGAGTCGGAGCGATGGCCGTCATCCAGACGATGCCTCCACCGGCCATAACGAGCACACCCGTCATAAAAGGCTGCATGAAACGTTCAAAGGATTTGGAAAAGGATGCCCATAACGTGCCGAAAAGAACCGGCCCCACGATGATGAAGCGAATAAACCATATGGCATGTTTATGCGCCGGCATGAGCAGCGCATCCAGAATGCCGAAAAATGCATACAGCAGCGCTCCCAAAACCAGAAACCTGCGGAGCTGGGGAAGAGACACCTTGTAGTAATGACTCAGGAACAAGGCTTCAAGATGCGAGGATTCGTCTGAAAATTTGAGTGTCAGTGGGTGCAGTTTCATATTCATAAATCACTCAAAATCCGAATAATAGGCGATTTCCCGTTTAATATGGACACTGCGTGACTCATGCAACGGCTGTCGGAATATGGTTATAGGTACCATAATTGCCGACAAATAACAATACTCCCGCAAAACAAAAATATAATATTTGTCACGGCTTGCCATATGATTGTTCCGGCGGAAAACGCTGTCGTTCAAATCGTTTTCAGGATCAATGGCCGGCTATTTCTTTTCCGGAGCAAAAAGTTTTTCGATACGGCGACGATCGATTTTGCCGGTGGCGGTTCTGGTTATTGAAGAAACAATTTTAATAAAACGGGGAACAGCGTAGGGTTCCAGTTTATCCATTAAAAGTTTTTTCAAGTGGGTCTCCGTCAGGTCGCAGGCAACCAGCGCGGCGATAATGCTTTCCCGTCCCTTATCCGTCGGCAGCGCCAGAACATAAGCATCGCTGACCGTCGGCAGCATTTTGATTTTCGCCTGTATATCCATCAAATCGACCCTCTTCCCGGCAACCTTGACGATGCCGTCGGCCCGGCCCAGCAGAACAAAACGATTATCTGTTTCCACGCGGACTTCATCGCCGGTCAGACAATAACCTTCCCGGTCACGCTCCATCTCCGGCGAGGTAAAATCGGATTTGACCGACAATCTGCTGCCCGTCAATTTCCAGGACACATTGTCAAAAGCTTTCCAGCTTTCCGTTTGCTCGCTGACGGAACGCAAAGCGATTCCGCCGGTTTCCGTTGATCCGTATACCTCAGTAATCCCCAGCCCTGTTTTTCCGTAAAAAAACAAGCTGTCGTCACGATCCAGCGCGCCGGATGAAGAAAAAGCCGCCCGGAGAGACGGAACGGACAGATTGTCGACCTTCAGAACGCGGTAATGAATGGGCACGCTCACCAGAACAGAAGCGTGATGTCTGGTGATCGTGGAAATGATCTCCTGCGGAAAGGTATAGATATCGGACAGTACCGTGGCTCGCGCGACAAAAGGAATTAAAACGGAAAAGAGCAGACCGTAAATATGGTAAGGCGGCACGGTCGCGACAAAAAGGTCCCGTTCCGAAAAGCCGAATTTTTCCTTCAAATAAAACGCCTCCGCCAACAAATTGCGGGGAGATTTCGACCAGACTTTCGGTTTGCCGGTTGATCCGCCGGTAAAAAGACGCAGGAACGGCTCATCCGGATTGCGCAACGGTTCAGAACAAATATCGTCCGGCGCGGCGGGAAACGGCGTTATGATTTCAACGCCGGCAGGTATTTCTTCCGGATGATCGGCAATGGCAAAATTAAAACCGGTGGCTTCGGACATTTCTTTCATGGCATGAGCGGAAAAAGAATAAGGCAAAATCACGTTGCAGGCGCCGGTCAACGACGCCAGAACACAGGCCGCGGTCACGGCTTTGTTCGTGGTACAAAGACAAATGATTTTTTCACCGCTGCGCTGAGCCAGGGTTTTTCTCAGTCCGGCCGCCAAAGCGAAAACATCTTCGTAGCTGTATCCGGAGAAAGTGAATTCTTTCCGGCGGGCATCCCGGGGCAACACCAGAATTTGTTTATAGAAACTGATCAATGGATTTTTTTTCAAGCCGATCATACACAAAGAGCCCGTAATTTTTTTATTGTTTACCGCAAAAAAGAAAAAAAAACATCTATTATAACGAGAACTACAATTCTTGTTGACTTCCGCGTGTTTTTTTCATTAGCTTACAAAAAAACATAAAGAGATTGCTTTATGCTTGACATCGACATTGACAGCCTGATTCCACATCGGGGAAAAATAAAAATCATCAATGAAATAATTGATATACAGAACACCTCTGCCGTCAGCGCGGCTGTTGTAAATTCCAACTGGCCTCTTTTCGACGGCGATGCGGCTGATTCTCTGGTTTTAATTGAAGGCATCGCCCAGACGGCTGCTATCGTAGAAGGATATAAAAGAAAACAAAAGGGGAAATCCGGAGTAAAAGGCTGGCTGGTCGGCATTAAAAACGCGGAATTCCACGAAGAGAAGCTGCCCGTAAATACCAGGGTGGTCATTATGCTGGAAAATAAATATTCTTTTGATAATTACGGTGTCGTGGAAGGCATTGCGCAAACCGGAGAGAAAATTCTGGCCACCGTCACCCTGCAGGCCATGCGTCTCAATGATGACGATCGATAACAGATTCTCAAGGAGTTAAAATATGAATGATAAAAAAACTGCGATTATCACCGGCGCGAGTCGCGGCATCGGCCGGGCCACGGCGGTGGAAATGGCCAAAGCCGGATATTTTATAATCGTCAATTTCAAGACCAACGAAACAGCAGCCGCGGAGACGTTAAATCTGGTGCGAGCCGCCGGTGGCGACGGAGAAATCCTTAAATTTGATGTCGCCGATAACACCCAGGCCAGGGATGCCGTCAAAGATATTGCCGAACGTCACAAAAACATTCAGGTCCTGGTCAACAACGCCGGAATAACCGCCGACGGGCTTTTTATGCTGCTGGGCGAAGAGGAATGGGATAGCGTAATTAACACCAGCCTGAAAGGCTTCTATAATATGACCAAACCTGTTCTACGGGAAATGATCCGAAAGAAACGCGGCTCCATCGTTTCTGTCTCCTCGCTTTCGGCGCTGATGCCTAATCGCGGCCAGTCTAATTATTCCGCGGCCAAGGCGGGAATTATTGCCGCATCCCGCTCTCTTGCCACGGAAGTGGCGCGTTTCGGCGTTCGCGTCAATGTTGTCGCCCCGGGCCTGATTGAAACCGATATGATCAAGGAAGCCCCCGTAGAACAAATTAAACAGATCATTCCCATGGCGCGCCTGGGAAAACCGGAAGAAGTGGCCGGCGTCATTCGTTTTCTATGTTCCGACGAATCCTCCTATGTGACCGGACAGGTCATCGGCATTAACGGAGGAATATGCTGATTCGCGCTTATCGTAAATTATTTTTGCTCATTTTTATTCTCGCCGGAATTTTTTTTATCGACGGCGGACCGTCTTACGGCGCCGTCAGCGATTTTGATCACTTGCGGGCAGAATCAACCAGAATCAAAACCTTACAGGCTGATTTTGTCCAAAAAAAATTCATGAAGATTTTATCCAAACCGCTTATATCGGAGGGCTGTTTTTTTTATGTCGCACCGGATTCTTTCCGCTGGGAATACTATAAACCTCTGAAAAGTATTGCCATTGCCCATAAAAACAAGACCAAACGTTATATTTATTCCCGCGGGAAACTGGTTGAAGATAAAATGGGCGGCGCCCAGGCCATGAATATCGTGTTAAGCGAGGTCTCGGGCTGGATGAGCGGCAGGTTCGATCAGAATCCGTCGTTTAGAGCAACCATCCATAAAAATGCGGATACCCGCATAACGCTTACGCCTGCCGGGAGAAGCATGACCGGTATGATTGAGAAAATAGAGATTACGCTTTCTCCGAAATCGGAAACGGTTAAGTCGATCAAGATTTTTGAAGGCTCCGACAACGTTACCCAGATAAATTTCAACAACGTGAAACTCAATACGGTGGTTCATCCGTCTGTCTTTCAGGATGTGCCATGAAGAAATTATCTCTTTTCATATTGTTTTTGTTTCTCTTTTCCTGCCGGACAATGCCGGCCATCAACCCGCCGGATGACTCAACGGATAAAAATCTTTTCTCCTGTCCGGATCCTTTTCTAAAAGAAGGATATCGTTTTATACACGCGATAGAATACCGGACGGCAGGACATCCGGGAAATTCGATGATTGGCGTGACGGTCGCCGATCCGGTTTTGCGCTCGTTATCCTGTGCCATTATGACCGCGGAAGGCATGGTGCTTTTTGAAGCGGAAACAGCCTCCGACGGAATAAAAATCAGCCGCGCCATACCTCCCTTTGATTCCGAAGCGTTCGCGGAAAATATGATTGACGATATCGAACTGATATTTATGAAACCGGAAGGAAATTTACGAAACATCGGCTATCTCGCCGACGGATCAAAAGATTGCCGTTACCGTGAAGAAAACGGCAGCGTGACCGACGTCATAGAAAACAAATTTGACGGCATGGAAATAAAACGTTATTCTTCATCCGGTGAACTGAAAAGGCATGTCCTCTTGAACAAGACGACAAACCCGTATCAGAGCATTGAACTGCTGGCGGACGAAACCTTTGACTATTCGCTGTTGATGGATTTGATTGAAGCCCAGCCGGTAAAAAAACAGACTTTCAAAAGAAAATAAACACGCACTGAAATTTGTTTTTCCTGCGTTTGAACAAAAAAAGATCAAGAGACACTCTTGCTTCCATCGGGATCCTGATTGTCGGCTGTGCGGCTGGAAATTCACCTTGACACACAAGCAGATGTCTCATATAACCCGCCGTCCTCAAAAAAAAAGACTGTTTTCATTATTTTTTCCAACGAGACCGATATATGGAGTAAGGGATGACGAATCAACATTCAAAACATAACGGGACAATTCTCCCGGAAGGCGGGAAAGAAACCGTCAGGGTTGCCGGCTGCGATCTGGGCAAAGCTACCGCCAAATTCGTGTTGCTCAAGGTTGGCCATAACGGTTCAATGGCTGTCGAAGATTCCTTGTGCATCGTTCATAACGGACGTCCGCTTGATGCGTTTAGAAAATGGTATCACGAAAAGAATATCGCCTCGTGCGTTGCGCTTGCCGCCACGGGCCTGCATTCGGACGAATTGGTTACCCCGGTCATTTCAGCGCTGCCGGAAGACGCCTGTATCGCGTCTGCTCTGACATTGCGCGCCGATCTTCAGGGACCGATTAATCTCGTTGGCCTTAAAGCCCGGGGCTATGCCATCCTCACCAGGGATCGGCAGGGCCATCTCAATTATATCGAAAACGATAAATGCTCCTCGGGAACGGGCGAAACCATGGTCAAGATCGCCGGACGTTTCGGGCTCGGCCTTGAAGAAGCGGACCGGTTGGCTGCCGGCGCATCTGCGGGCATACCGATTACCGCCCGTTGCTCGGTTTTTGCCAAGAGCGAGATGACTCACTTCGGCAACCAGGGAAAACCGACGGATCAGCTCATGAGAGGATATTTTGAATCCGTCGCCCGCAACGTGGCAGCCCTGTTGTCGCGGGTGCGTATTGAAGGTCCTGTATATCTTATCGGCGGCGGTGCGCAACTCGTGACGTTTGTAAAGGCTTTTCAGGATCTTGCAGGCGGCATCGTCCGCGTCGCGGCGGAACCGCAAATATTCGAAGCGCTGGGCGCGGCTGTTTTGGCTGCCGACCAGTACCGGGGGCAAGAACTTCCGAAATTACCCGCCGACCCTGAAGAATTAATAACCTCCCGTCACGTTAGATTCCGCATTCATCCGCCTGTAAAACTGTCGGCGTCAAACGTTACCTATCAGGAGGCTCCCAAAGTCACGGAGGATCCGGCAGGCACACCGGCCATCCTTGGCCTTGATCTGGGATCGACGGGCAGCAAAGCAGTTCTGACCTCTATCACAACCGGAAGCCAATTGATGGATGTGTATGACCGTACCCGCGGAAATCCGGTCGATGCCGCATCCAGGCTCCTGGATGCCATACTGAAGCAAACGCATCCCGACATCCGGGCAATTGCCCTGACCGGATCGGGACGTGAAGCCGCCGCGACGGTTCTCCGTGCCGTGTTCCCGTCGCTTGCGGAACACATTGTGGTCCTGAATGAAATTGTCGCTCACGCCACGGCGGCAATGCAGTGCGACGACAAGAAGGGAAAGAGTCTCTCCGTCGTCGAGATCGGCGGACAGGACGCCAAATTCATCCAAATCGCCGACGGCAAAATCGTTGAAAGCGACATGAACAAAGCGTGCAGCGCCGGAACAGGTTCATTCCTGGAGGAACAGGCCGTTTTCTATGGGGTGCACGATGTCAACGAATTCACGAAGCTGGCCCAAAAAGCGACACGCCAGCCGGACCTCGGCCAGATGTGCACGGTCTTTGTTGCCGATGCCGCCGCCGAAGCGCATAATGAAGGATTCAGCATTGAGGATCTTTTCGGCGGATTCCAGTATTCTGTCATTCATAACTATATCAATCGGGTTATGGGAGCGCGGACGTTCGGCGAACGGATTTTTTTTCAGGGTAAACCGGCCAGCGGACCTTCTCTCGCCTGGACGCTTGCTGCCGTAACCGGCCGGGAAGTGATTGTTCCGCATAATCCTGGCGCCATGGGAGCCTGGGGAATCGGGCTTTGTGCGATCCGGGAACTGGGCGAAGCGAATCTCCTTCAGGGAGGAAAATTCGACCTTAACCTGGCGCTAAATGCCCGGATCGTAGCCAGAACGGATTTTCGTTGCGCCGACCCCAAATGTCAAAACCTCTGCCATATCGACAAAACGACCGTTTCCGTTGATGGGGTAAACCAGACTATCCTCTCCGGTGGCGCCTGCCCCAAGTACGAAATCTCATCGGCCGGTTCGCAAAAACTTCCCAAAGATGCGCCGAACGCGCTCGAAGAAAGAATGGCGCTGCTTGAAAATTTCTGGGAAGCCGGTTCGGGCGACCGGGTAGTGGGCGTTCCGTATGCGGGAGCGCTCAACGGATATCTGCCGTGGATCGTGACCTTTCTGTCGGAAATCGGACTTCGGGTGAAGGTATTGCGTTCGGACAGCAAATCACTGGCGCGTGGCGAAGAGCGTTGTTTCTCGTTCGATTCCTGCGCTCCGGCTAAAATCGCCCACGCCGTGGCGGACGCGGACGTCGGCACGCTCGTATTCCCCAAATTTCTGAATCTTCACGACAGGGAAGGCCATGGCGGCCGGACCTGCCCGATGGAACAGGGTATGGCCGATATGGCCGACCAGGCGTTAAAGGCGCGCGGCCGGAACATCACGTTCATCAAGCCGGTTCTCAACCTGAGGGGCGGTCTGTTGAACCGGCGACTAATCGGCCGCCTCCGTCAGCTCGCGGGTGAATTGGGCGTCGACGGCGCCCGGGTAACGCAAGCGGCCCGTCACGCGGCAAAAGCTCAGCAGGAATATGAACGTGCGCTGGCAGAGATCGGCCGGCGAACCCTGGACTACGGCCAGGAACATCGAATCCCCGTTGTGGCCGTCGTCGGCTCACTGCACGTGATCTTCGACCGTGCGGTGAATGCAAACATTCCGGACCTGCTGCGCCAGAACGGGGTGCTTCCTCTGCCAATGGACTGTTATCCGATTCCGAAAAATATTCATCCGCTCCCCAACATCGTCTGGGAAGACGCGAACCGGGCGCTCCGTGTCGCGCTTTCAGCGAGAGAACAGGGGAACGTGTTTCCCGTCTTCCTGTCGTCATTCGGCTGCGGGCCCGCTTCGTTCATGGAACATTTCTTCCGGTTCCTCATGACGGGTTACCCGCATACGGCGCTGGAAAGCGACGGGCACGGCGGAGCGGCCGGTTTCGTGACAAGAATCCAGGCATTCCTGCACACAGTCCGCCAGCATGACGGGCGGCCGGTTCCCGTTGATCCGGCAAAACTCAAGGTGTTCGAACCGCTGGAACGCCCCTCGCTTGAATCGCAAAAAGATTCGAAGCTGGTGGTCTTTACCATGGGCGACCAGACAGCTCCGATTATGGCGGCTGTTTACCGGTCATGGGGTTATGACGCGGTTCCGGCAGTTGCGACATCAGCGGCATCGCTGGCGGCAGGCAGGCGAGACTGCTCCGGAAAAGAGTGCGTTGCCTACCAGCTTATCTGGGGATCGTTCCGAAAATATCTGGATGACAATCCGCCGGGAAAACACACCATCCTGCTCGAACTCAGCGGAAGAGGCGCCTGTCGCACCTGCAACTTCTCCATGAAAGACCAGCTCTCGATCGAGAGCATGGGCATTTCAGATCGTGTCGCGCTGCGCCACGTCTCTGCCGAACTGGAATGTCCGGGTCTGGTAAGCCGGTTTTATACGGGGACACTGGTATGGAATCTGTTGAATCAACTCGCTGCCTATCACCGCCCCTATGAGTCCGAACCGGGTGAAGTCGACCGGATCTATGATGAATATTGCAATGAACTGATCCGGATCATGGAACAACCGGCAGGAAGAGGTTTTTCCGGAATCATTTCCAAAATGGGAACGTTCGGACGGATTGTCTCCGGAAGCATTGAGCAGAACCAGGGCATTGCTCTTTTCGAACAGCTTATTCGCCGCGCCTCGGAACAATTTGCGTCTTTCCGGGAGCGCCGACCGGATAAAAAATCCCTCCGGACGATTTTTCTCACCGGCGATATCTATCTGCGTCTGGACGATTTCGGAAGCGACAGCATTATCCGGCGGCTGAATGCCCGCGGAATGCGGGTCATTGTTGAACCACTGTGGGTGTTGGCCGAATATCTTGTCGAAGAACGCTCCGCCGAGTTGTTCAATTTGCCTCAGGGGACGTTCATGAATGCCATGGCAAAGATCATCCTGCCAAAATCCCGAAGACGCTTCTATGAAATTGCTCAGGAACAGAACCCGTGGCTGCCCACATTCGATGTTCCGGAAATGCTTGAAAAGGCAAAGCCGATTATTGACAGGCATCCGCGCGGCGAAGCCCCGATAACGGTGGGAAGCGTTATTCATCACTGGGACAAGGCGGTCTCCGACGGCATTGTAATCGTCGGGCCATGGGGCTGCGGACCGGCATTGATCGCCGAAAGCCTGCTCAGGCATCAGCGACAAATTCCGATGCTCTTTGTTTACAACGACGGATCTCCCATTGACGAACGACGGCTGAACGGATTCGCATTCCGGCTGCACCGCCGGGAGCCGCGTGTCACGGAAGCCTAATCAACAGATTCTCTTCTTTATCCCCGACAGTTCTGGAACAACGTAACGGGGCTGCCTTGGAAAAGGCAGCCCCGTCTATTAAACAATCCACCGGATCGGATTTTAAAAACCTCTTCTCTTCAGATCTTTTGCAACGTTAACATAAAATCCTGTCGCATCCCACCCCGGAGTATTTCCGAGAAACTGATTAATCTCGTAGAAATGATTGACGCCCGGATATAACAGGGATGTGGTCATTGTTCCTTTCCATACCGGCGCCGAGCACGTTTCTCCCGCTTTACACAGCGTCGGGATATGAGCGCTGTCCAGAGAAACCAGGCCGTCATTATCACCGGCGCCCATTAAATTCATCACGGTGAATAATAATCCGGCAACCGTTTGTCCGAGCAGGTCAACACTCATATTAACATAGTTGATTTTTCCGCCGTATGCTTCATACTTGACGCCGGCTCGATTTGGAGTGTTGGGATTAAAGGTATTGATCACAAAGTCTGAGACCAAATTATCCAGCAGCAGTGTGGTATTCTGTTCCGGAGCCATTTCAAACGTTTCACCAAACAAATCGATCAAGTCCGTTAATGTTTCGCCGACAACAGGTCCTAAAATCGGGATACCATGCCATGCCATATATAACAGGTCGGCGACTTCCGACCCTTTGTGTGTGCCGCTGATGCTGGTCAGCGTGGCGACTTTGGCATTACAGGAACCGGCGGCGCAGACCCCCGGTATTCCATAATTGGAAATAAGGTTTCTGCTGTCCAGCGGTCCCATCGAATGGGCAATGATGTTTATCTTTGAAAATTTATAAAGCGGTCCTCCGCTCAGGGCGTACTGATAAGCCAGTTCATTCGCCAACTGCTGGGTTCGCGGATTTACGCCATTGAAAGGATCCTGATTGGAAACATATACCCTGGCTCCTTTTTTTCTTAATGTATCGTCAATGCCCCACCAGTATTTTATCCCAAGCATGTTTTTGTCTCTGAAAAAGGCGCCATGCACAAGAACGATAGGATATTTTGTTTTGCATTCGTCCCACCACCAAGCGTTCCCTATGGCTACACTGCCCAATAACATTACCAAACTCATAGCTAAAACAAGAAGTTTTTTCATACGACTCCCCCCTTAAATTTTTTATCCAATTGATGAAGTTTAAATAATGAAATGCAATCCACACACCAATTCTTTAAAACGCATTGGCGTCTTTCCGTGGATCTCATATAGACAGGCAACGTACAGGCGAGAATCAGAAACGTACCGTTCGAGCTTTTAATAGGCTACTACTTTTCAAATTTTTGTCAAGTTCAAAAATCTCTTTGAAAATACAGGTCATGCGAGTCTTAAAGAAATCCGACTCGATGTAGGGGCGAGGCTGATTTTGATCCGACTCATGCTTTGCTACGCAAGTTTATATCCTTTTTCTCTAAAGAGCTTCAAACAGGCACTGGAGACATGAATATCATAAAGCGTCCCTTGATTTCTTTCAATTTCTTCCAGTGCCGCTTCGATACCTAAAGACGGACGATGGTGGCGATGAGAAACCATGGCCGATACGACATCCGCCACAGCCAACACCCGCGCTTCCACGCAAATCTCATCGCCTTTCAGACTTCGGGGATAGCCGGAACCGTCCATCCGTTCATGATGTTGATGAACGATTTGCGCCAGAGGCCAGGGCGATTCCACATTTTTCAAAATCTCGTATCCGCTGCGCGAATGCTCTTTAATCAGTGCAAATTCCACATTGGTCAATTTGGCGGGCTTGGTCAGGATTTCCGGCGGGATGGACAGCTTACCGATATCATGAATCGCGCCGGCCATGCGGATTGCGTCAATTTTCTCCTGGGGCAAACCCATTTCCGCGGCAATATCCCTGGCAACATCCGCAGACCGGACCTGATGCAGGGCGGTATAAGGATCTCGCACCTCAACGGCGGAAACCATGACCTGCAGCGTGCTGTCATAAGCTTTGCTTAAACTGTCCAGCGTCTGTTTGAGCTTTTCCTCCATCTGCTTGCGCTCGGTAATATCGCGAACGACCCCTCTGAAGCCGATCGGGTTTCCGGAAGAATCCTTTTGCAGCAGAATGGATATCTCAACATATCTTTTTGTCCCGTCTTTTCTGATAATTTGCCAATCCAACCCTTTGAGAGGCTCGCCGGTTTTGTACACATTGTTGAACGCTTTATAAACTTTCCCGGCCGTCTCCTGATCCGTGTACTGCCGGTTATTCATCCCCATTAACTCCTCTTTGGAGTAACCATGGATCCGGCACACAGCATTATTGAAAAACGTGTAATTGCCGGCCAGATCGATTTCCCAGTAGCCGTCTTCGATGTTTTCCAACGTCGTGGCCAATTCAAAAAGCTTGGAGTTTTCAATGGATATGGATGCCTGGGCGGCAATGAAACGAAGAATTTCCAGACGTTCAGGTGTGAATGCATCTTCACTCAGGCCGTTCTCCATGTAAAGAATGCCGGTAATTTTGCTTTTATTAATCATGGGAATACATAATAACGATTTGCACTGCTTACTGACGATAAAGGAATCATCCGTAAAAGGACCTTCCTGCGCGGCATTGCCGAGGATGACATCTTTTCCGCTGTGATAAACGTAGTTGACAATCGCCTGGCAAATGTCGGGACATTCCTGCAGCGGCATTGCCTGCATTACCTTCATTTCATCGTTATCAATATCTTCGCAGGCTTCAATGATTAATTTCCCTTCCGATTCCAGCATGAGATAACCGCGCTGTGCGCCGGCGCTGGTGACGGACATATGCATAATTTTCTGCAGAAGCCGCTCCAGCATGATTTCGCTGGAGATAACTTGGGAAACCTGCATGACCGTGGAAAGATCAAGCGCAACCGACATATCGCCTCTTGTCTTTGCAGTTGTCACGACGTCAACATTTTGTGACAGACCGGTTTCGGACGGAACCAGTTCGGGATACATTTTCTTTATTTTATCAAGCAGGCCTGTCGCTCCCCATTTTACATAACAGGCATGGGCTTCGGCCATATATCGCTTTGCTTTATCATTTTCATTGATGGAACGATATTCAGCCGCCATGATTTCAGAGGCAATCCCTTCCACAATGAAATCTCCATATTCTTTGCATTGCCCGCCTGCCGCCTCAACGAGCTTCTCCGCTCCATTCATATCACCATGAATGATCCACATGGATAATGCTTTCATATAATCATACATGTATGAACCATTCATGGGGGCGCTCCTGGCCCATGCCCGCATTTTCAGTTCATTGATTTTGATCAAAATACGGTGTTTGCATTTCTCCAGCGGAGAGGCATATTTATAGACTTTCAACCGGGCTACCGAATCCAGCAAAACCGCATATCTATTGATCAGCACCCCCTGCTGTGAATCCATGTATTTTCTGTATTCATCGGATGCTTCGAGGGCCAACGGATATTCGTTGAACAGGGAATACATGATTGATTTTACAAACCAGTAAACGGAAAGTGATCCCCTGTTGCCGGTTCTTTCCCATAACGGAAGAAGTTTTTCCGCGTCGATTGCCTTACCCTTAAGTTCCACCGGATTATCGCAGCGTCCCAGCAAATTCAGAACCGACTGCCAGGTCATCGACTGCAATGTCAGCGTATGTCCCTGTTTCATCCCGGCAATGATTCTGTTGTTCCTTTCCATGTAGTGCTCCAAATCGGAGAGCTCTCTGCCGGTAAATATATGGTGCACTTCCGTAAAATAGAGATTGAAGGTGGCAAAACCCAGATCGCCGGTTTCCAGTCCGATTCGGTATCCCTCGAGCATCGGTTGAATGCTGTCCTTCATGGGATACTTCCAATGCCTGACCAGGGCATTATAGACAAAAATCGTTCTTGATTCCTGATCCCTCGCGCCCAGTTTTTTTACCAATTCAAGTCCAAGTTTCCCAAATTTATCCGCCGCATCAAAATTCCACAATCCGGCCGCCTGAACAATGCCAAAACCGGCAAAAGCAAAGGGATGTTCCGGCGCCAGGCCGTACTTGAACATCATTCTGAAGGTTTTCATAATGATGAGGGCCAATAAATTGGGATCGGTATAAAACGCGGCGTGACCTACACTGGCCAGAATCTTTCCTGTTGCCAGGACTTCGGGATCAGTCGTTCTCGGCAAATCGAGCAGGTCTTCCGGTTTTTTTCCCAGAAGCTTAAACTTTGTTCTTAAGACTTCAACGGCAATATGCAGCCGGGTGGCCTTGTCCGGTATTCTGATGCCGAACTTCGGCGTTAAAATCATCAAAAGGGGCATGGCTACATTAATGGCGCCCTGATAGTCTTCCTTTGCAACACAGGCATAAATACGTGATGAATATATTTTTGCTCTTTCCAGAGTCGTCTTTGCGTATTGCAAAGCGACATCGGCCAGTGCATTCATTTTTTCGTAATCGCCCATCAGGTAAGCGGCTTCCGTAGACTCCGTATAAAGGGCAAGCGTCAGATCATACTGTTTCTCCCAGGGATGCTCTTCCAAAAGATCAATCCCGCTTTTCAGATATTGGAAAGCGGGCGCATATGCCGCGGATGCCTTGGCTTTTTTACCCGCTTGCAGATTAAGACGTGCAAGATCTTCCCGCTCCCGGCCGTCCTCGATTATTTTAACACCCAGATTGAGCTGATCTAATATGTAAAACAACTTGTTCTGCATCTCATTTTCATCGGCAGATTTCATCATCAAACTCCCGATTCTGTAATGCAGCGCAGACCGTTCCGTATCGCTGACCAGCGAATAGGCCGCTTCATGGATCCGGTCATGATGAAAGACGAAGAAATCGCCGATGCGGCTAACCATTCCCTCTTTCATGGCTTCATTAAGATCTGCAAGCGCGGCATCAACAGAGGTTCCTCTAACTGCAGATAAAGTCTCCAGATCGAATCGGTTGCCGATGCAGGCGCATAACTTCAAAACATCCCGCGTGCCTATCGACAGCTTCCCGATCTTTTCAGCCATCATTTGCACCAGATTGTCCGCCACTTTCATCCGGCGGATCGATCCCAGATCCCATTGCCAGCCTTGGATGCCTTTGTGGACAATCATCTTTTCGTTATAAAGTGTATGAAGGAACTGATTAACGAAGAAAGGATTGCCGCCTGCCTTGTTCTGCACAAGCTCAGCCAGGCCAAAACCTCTTTCTTCCGAACACCTGAGAAAATTCACGATGAGATCCATGACTTCTTTTGTTGTCAGGGGACCGAGTGTGATTTTGTCGATATCGATATGATGTTTTTTAATTTCTTTAAGAAGTTCGGCAAAGGGATGATGATCATCCACCTCATTATCCCGGTATGCAAATATGACAAAGAGATGCTGTATGTCGCTGAATAGAATGTTCTTCATGAGTTGGAGGCTGGCCAGATCCGCCCATTGCAGGTCGTCAAGAAACAGAGCGACCGGGTGTTCCCGCTGCGGGAATACTTTCATGAATTTTTCAAATACAAATTTGAAACGGTTCCTTGATTCTTCAGGACCCAGCAGGGGCAGCTCCGGCTGTTTACCGATGATCAATTCCACTTCAGGAATCACATCGGTAATAACCTTGCCGTTATCGTTCAGCGCATTTAAAAGATTATCCTTCCAGAGCGTTATTCTCTCTCGGTTTTCCGACAATATCTGCTTTACCAGTATTTGAAAGGCCTGAATGATGGCGCTGTAGGGTTTGTCCCGCCTGAATTGCTCGTATTTACCGGAAATGAAATATCCGTGTTTTGCCACTATCGGTTTATGGATTTCATTAACCATTGCCGATTTGCCGATACCTGGCGCACCTGCCACAACCATGACCGATATCCCTTTTTCACGGTTGGCGGTATCTTCGAAATTCGACACCAGTTTCTTTATTTCGTTTTCCCGTCCGAAAAGCTTTTGCGGGATAATGAACTTGTTGGCAATATCATTCCTGCCAAGTTCGAAAGATTCTATCTTCTTTTTCTCTTCCAGTTGTTTTAAGCATTCCCGGAAATCAGCTTCCAGCCCGAAGCCATTCTGGTATCGGGCTTCGGGACTTTTGGCCAGCAGTTTCATGATGATGTCGGAAACGATCAAAGGAATACCCGAATTAAGTTTGACCGGGGCATTGGGCATCATGGCAATATGGGCATGAATGAGTTCCATGGGATCCGGAGATTTAAAAGGCAGCAAACCGGTAAATATCTCATACAGGGTGACTCCCAGCGAATAGAAATCCGTGCGGTAATCAACAGCTCTGTTCATTCTTCCGGTCTGTTCGGGTGACATGTACGCCAGGGTGTCTTTTATAAAAGCAGGATTGTAGACTTCATTATTCTCATGAGTCAGGATCGACGATATTCCAAAATCCGTGATCTTTGTTTCGTCCGTATCCGGATTAATCAGTATGCTTTTTGGTTTTATGTTTCTATGGATTACACCCCGGACGTGAAGATTTCCGAGCGTTTCGGCTATATTGGCGGATATAACCAGGAATGAGTTGATGTTAACTTTTTCTGTGTCATGAAAATATTTCTTAAGAGGAACACCTTCAAAATCCTCCAGAATGAGAGCAAATCCACCTTTGCAATTGATCATGTCAGTGGTTCGGACAACGCCCTTGATATCGAGATTTTTAATCAATTCGTATTCCTGCCTGAATTGTGCAATTTCAGCGGGCGTTGCAATAGCGGTCTTTAAAAGCTTGATAATAAAAGATTGTGATTCATTTTCTTTACAACCGCGATAAACACGTGACGTTCCGGTTTCGTCGATTTTATTCTGAAGAATATATTGACCGATTTTTTCCACTTTTTATCTCTCTTGAAAGAAATGGTTCCCTTGCTGTTTGATATTTAACGAAAAATTTTAGAATATATTCAATGATTCTCACGCCTGCCGGCATCCCCGGACATTTATTTTTTCAGCGCGCCCTCCGTCGCTCTTTCAATGGCCAGTCTTCTGCGTAAAGCATCGGCTTCTTCGCCATACATATTATGTTGAAGCTCCAGAACCCGATTCTCTTTTTCTTTCTGATCAAGGCCGGCATCGTTAAGAATTTCCGTTTCCCTGGCTTTGTATTCGCTCTCCTTCTGCTCACTGTCGGCAATCATTTTATCGACCTCTTCCATCCTCTCAACTTGTTCGGCCGTGAACATTTCTTCTCTAAATCTCTTGATTTGCGCTTTTTTTTCTGTTTCGGTCATTTCTGAAAAATCCTTCTCGTACATGTCCAGCTTTTCCTTGTATCGGATATAAGGTTCGGCATAGGCATCCACTTTGTCCGCCTCCTCTCCCCACATATCTTCGTTCAGTTGTTGAATCTTCTTTTCTTTCTCCGCGCCGTACATGTTTTTATCGGCAAGGATTGCCCCGCGTCTTAACGGATATTCCTCCGCCTTAATGCTGGCGCCAAAAAGGATATCGGCAACTTCCCGGCCAAAGACCTCCCGGCGGTAATCCTGAAGCTTATGCAGAAAGCTGATCGCTTCCTCCGTCGTTTTGGGCATGCCCCATTCCCTGGCCTTGTCACCAAGCGTCAACTGATAGGAGACAAACTTCTTGTACAAATCAAACAGCTCACCGGCTTTCTCCGCGGACATTTTCGAATGAAGATATTTTTGAACATGCCCGAAGAGATCTTCCTTGTTGCTGAATTCTTTGAAATTCTCATCCAGAAACATGAAAAACTTAATCGTATAGGGGGTAACCGTTTTATCCCTGAAGTAATCTCCCGGATTCTCTTCTTTGAAATCAATATAATGATAATAGGCCTCAATATCTTTTAATTTAATGTCGGAATGTCTATCAAAGACAAAATCGTCTTCAATCCGGTCGCCGGTCCACATGTTTTTGACGACCAATGCAGCAATGACCGCCAGAAGAACGATTACCGCAAACACAAGGACCTTCTTCTTATTCATATAAGATTTTCCCCCACGGTATTTTTAATAGACAATTTTGTTCCGGAATGGATGGAAGTATAAAAAGAACTTCCCGGTGTGTCAATTGGTTTTTAATTATGCAATATGACAGAAACATTTCCTGTTGACTTTGATAAAGCGAATGCATACAGACAAGCGGGAGAGTGCATTATGAGAAATCCGGCAAAAGGTCATAATCTTGTTATCATCGGCTCCGGTGTCGGTGGACTGAGCGCCGGTGTTATTTTGTCGCTTTTGAATTTCAACGTAACGATTGTGGAGAAAAATCCGCTGCCGGGAGGTCTCATGCGTTCCTACCGGCGTTCGGGCCTGGATTGCCCCGTGGGCATACATTATGTCGGCGCCTTGGGAAACAACGAACCGCTGGGGCAAATGTTTCAATTCATGGGAATACCGGTTGACGAGCTGTTTGTCCCCATGGGTGGGGAAGGCGTCATCGACCGCTATATTTTTGACGATTTGATTTTCGACTTGCCTGCAAACATTGACGCATTGGAAAAAAGCCTGAAAAATTCATTTCCGCAGGAAACAGTGGCGCTGGATGTCATCATGAAAAACCTGCGCGACATTTCCCGGCAAATGAAAGATCCTGCTTTTTTGTTCGGCCAGGGCGATCCCTTTCAGAATATGGACTATTATCAACCCATGGGGGAATTACTGGATTCGCTCAAAGCATCGCCGGCCTTACGTGCCGTACTATCCGTGCCCTGCAACCTTATCGGCGTCCCGCTCAACGATTGTCCGGCCATCTTTCATCACATGGTGTTAGCCAGTTATTTGTTTTCTGCCTGGCGATTGAAGGAAAACGGCAGCCGAATGGCGGATGTTTTCGTTCGCCGTTTTAAAGCGCTGGGCGGAACGCTCGTCCTGGACAATGGCGTTAATAAAATATCGTTTTCTGAAGGCAGGGTGACGGGCGTCATTCTTGAAACGGGTGATTCTATTGCTGCCGATGCCGTGGTCGCCGCCGTCCACCCGAAAGTTTTGCTTCAATTACTGGATGAACATGTTCTTCGCGAATCTTTTTGCCGGCGGATACGCGGATTGAAGGAAACAGAAGGGGTTCTGTGTGTTCATGCCGGCGTTAATGCCGAGGCGCATCCGGAAATCCATCACAATATTTACCGGCTTCACCGGGACGAACACGGCGTCATTCATGATGGAGTATTTTATCAACTACGCGACAGCGGTTGCCCCGGTGTCAATCTGCTCTCCATCATCACAAAATCTTTATATCAGGATTGGATGCCATGGGAAAAAACGGTCACCGGACAGCGCGGCAAGGAATATGAAGAAAAGAAAATGAGCGCCGCCCGTGATCTGATGAAGAAGGCAGGAGCAATTTTTGGCGACTTGAAGGATGCCCGTATCGTGGATGTTTACACGCCTCTTACCATCCGGGATTATGTCAATGCTCCGGAAGGAGCCTGTTACGGCATCATGCGCTCGTCGCGACAGCTTTTGAAGGCCATTTCGCTGAATAATCTGCCGATTCCCGGTTTGTGTCTGGCGGGACAAAATGCTTTGGCTCCGGGGGTGATGGGGTGTCTGTTCGGCGCCTTCAATGCGGTCCGGCAAATCATGGGTGCGGAAAGATTTGCCCGGGAAATCCGGGGAAATACGCAATGAATTTCATTGAAAAGCCATACGATATTTGCTAAAGGTCACAAAATCAAATTCAGAAAGTTAAAGCCCTATCTATGACACGTCAGGAAATTGAACGCGAAGTGATAAATGTTTTCCAGCGGGAATTTGAAATCGAAAATCCGGATATGGACGCCGATTTACGGAAAACTTACGAATTCGACAGCATCGACGCCATCGAACTTCTCCTGGCGATCGAAACCTTTCTGGAAACGGAAATAACCCAGGAAGAGAAAAAACAGGCCATCAGCATCCGCACCATCAATCAGATTTGCGACTATATTGAAAAGATCGCAAAAAAAAGAAATCTTTTCACGCCGGCATAAAATCATTATGGAACGAAGAGTTGTTATCACAGGAATGTCAGCCATTACGCCGATCGGTCACGGGAAAGATCAGATCGTTCAAAGTCTGTTAAACGGCACCTCCGGCGTCAAACCGTTGCGCGAAGAGGAATTTCTCAGCCGCTATATCCATTCTAAGGTTTACGGAACAGTGGATTATCCCGTGGAATACGATTTTAAACGGAATCACCGCAAGACCATGGGGCCGGTGGCCTATTATGCCTGCCAGGTCGCCAGAGAGGTTCTGGAACAATCCGGCCAGACCGAAGATTTTATTACATCCGGCAGGCTGGGTGTGGCGTTCGGCTCTATTCACGGTTCACCGACCATTCAGAGAAATATTTACCGTATCTTTTTCGGCGCTCAGGATAAAATAGCGGTCAAGGAAATCGGCGCGGTCGATTATCTGAAATCCATGGTGCACACCACCGCCGTCAATATCACCAAAATGTTCGGCATCACCGGCCGGGTGATATCGTCGGGAACCGCCTGCACAACCAGTTCGCAGTCGATCGGTTACGGCTATGAATCCGTCAAATTCGGCATGCAGGACGCGATGCTCTGCGGCGGCGCCGACGAATACGACACCACCACCGTTGCCGTTTTTGATAACCTGCTGGCCTGTTCCACGGCCTTCAACGACACACCGCAAAAAACGCCCCGTCCGTTTGACAAAGATCGCGACGGCCTGGTTGTAGGCGAAGGCGCCGGAGCGGTTATGCTGGAGGAATATGAATATGCCAGAAAACGCGGCGCGACTATTCTGGGAGAAGTCATCGGGTTTGCCTGCAACAACAATGGCGGCGACATGATTTTGCCGAATCTCACCGGCATCACCAACACGCTCAAACTCGGCGTGGAAACCGCCCGAATTAATCCGGATGCAGTTGACCTGATCAGCGCGCACGCCACGGCCACCAAGATGGGCGACATTATCGAAGCGCAGGCCATCAACGCCGTCTTCGGCAATAATCCTCACGTCATCGGATTGAAAAGCTACACCGGTCACACCATGGCCGCCTGCGGCGCCATTGAAACCATTATGACGCTTTATATGATGCAGGAAGGCTTCATCGCGCCGACATTGAATCTCGAAGAAATTGACGAACGCTGCGCCATGTTGAAACATGTGCAGAAAGTAATTCAGCATCCGGTCAAAACGGCAGCCATACAAAACTTCGCCTTCGGCGGCGTCAACACCATCCTGATGATTAAAAAGTTTTCTTGAGTTGAAAATGTTTTTGTCCCGCTTTTTTCATTTTGCAATCGATTTATCCGTAACACTGATTTTGTGGTTTTATTTCATGTTCGGATATCTCTTTATCGTCTTTTTTTTATACGGACCGGTTTATATTTTTGCAAAAAACCGCCCCACAGCTCTGCAGAAATTGAATCACATTCACCTGAAAATATTTTTTACGCTGACGCGGCTGCTTGCTCCCCGCACAAAGTTTACCATTCCAGACGATGTGCGGAAAATACAGTCATCTGTGATTGTCTGTAATCATTTGTCCTATCTTGATCCTATTTTGCTTGTATCTCTGTTTCAACGGCAGAAAACCATTGTCAAACATACTTTTTTCAAAGTTCCCATCTTCGGCTGGTTCTTGAAAAACTACGGGTATATCTCCTCGGGAACCGACACCATGATGGGCGCGGAAATGATCAACCATCTGGAAGATATCAAACAGCACTTGTCGTCGGGCGGTGTTTTATTTGTTTTTCCGGAGGGTACCCGGAGCCGCGACGGCCGTCTTGCTCCTTTCAACAAAGGCGTCTTTACGATTGCCCGTTACTGCAACGCGCCATTGAAACTCATTTTAATCAGGGGAACCAACAAACTGTTTCAACCCGGTCATTTCCTCTTTCACACTCAGGAGTATAATGAAATTGAACTCCGGTTAATCGGTTCGCTCAATCCGGATTACAAAAACAAAGACTTTTCCATCGCCGCCCTGGCTGACGAGGCCAGAAAAATATTCGAAGAAACAATAGACAACTTAAAATCAGATAACAAAGGAGAGTAGGTTATGGAGCTACAAGAAGCCATCTTAAAACGCAGAAGCGTCAGAAAATTTACCGACGATGTTGTCACCGATGAAGAACTCCGGCAAATCTTTGAAGCCGTGCGCTGGTCACCTTCCTGGGCCAATACCCAGACCTGGGAATTCATTATCGTCCGCGACAAAGCCCTGATGGAAAAAGTCGCCGGCACCTATTCCGAAAAAAACCCGGCCACAAAATGTTCTCTGGCTGCTTCCGCTCTGATCGTCGCCTGTGCGAAAACAAATATTTCCGGTTGCTACAGCGGGAAGCAGGTCACTTCAATTCTCAACTGGGAGTTTTTCGATCTGGGCATCGCTGTGCAGACCCTTTGCCTGAAAGCCCATGAACTGGGACTGGGAACCGTCGTCGTGGGTTTAATGAACCATGAAGCCTGCGAAAAAATTCTGGCCGTGCCCGAAGGTCACAAAGTCTATGCCGTCATTCCGATCGGCCGACCGGCCACCGAACCGAAAGCAGGTCCGCCGCGCAAACCGCTTTCTGAAATTGTATTTTTGAATAACCTTCATAAGCCGATGTTTTGATTATAAAGGATTAGCTTAACACCGCCAGGGAAGGATCAAAATCCCTTGGCGACACCGGTTCCCATAAACAATATGAGGCAAAAGATTCTAGAAATATTCATGATTTCATGATAATCATAAGACATGATGATAAAAGTTGTTCGGAAAAGTAGTCTTGGTAATCTCCAGTCAGCCAAGGCCGACCTGTCTTACTGGCTGGGCCGACCTGCGGCGGAGCGTGTCGCAACCGTCGATTATCTGAGAAAGCAATATTATGGAAGCACAGCAAGACTTCAAAGAGTTGCTAGAGTTATTCAACGAGCATAAAATTGAATACATGATTGTCGGGGCTTATGCTCTTGCCTACCATGGAGTCCCCCGTTTTACCGGCGATATGGATATCTTTGTCAAACCTTCAATCGCGAACGCTCAGAGAGTCTTATCTGCATTGTCTGATTTTGGTTTCGGCTCTCTCGACCTGAGAGTTGAAGATTTTCAAAAGCCTGATTCTGTTGTCCAGCTTGGCGTTCCTCCTGTTCGCATTGACATCATGACATCAATCACCGGAGTCACGTGGGAAGAAGCTGATCGGGGGAAGGTGGAAGGTTTATATGGAAATATTCCTGTGCCTTTCCTCGGCAAAGAACAATATATAGCCAACAAACGGGCGTTGGGTCGAAAGAAAGATCTGGCAGACATTGAATATCTCGGCGAAGAATAATATTTCAATAAGAGCCGGGTATCAAAATCAATAACGGCCAGTCGCTGCGTCCCAGCTGTTAAGCTGGTGAAGAAAATCCGCCGCGCAAACCGCTTTCTGAAATTGTATTTTTGAATAATCTTGACAAGCCGATGTTTTAATGAGACCCAAATTATAGAAGCGAAGCGCACTAGAATTTGCTGGTCGTAATGAGACTCAAACTTTAAAAGCGTAGCGCATTAAAGTTTGTTAGTCGAATTATCCAATCCCGATATATCGGGATTGGGAATAATCCGCGAGGCGTATAACCTAAAGGTCACTATAGGCCAGCGGGATAAATTTGAGTCTAATTTAAAGCGATCATCCATAAAATACCTTGCAATGATGAGAATGTTTTCAAAATAAGAAGGGGAAATTGAATGTTATGAAGGCCTCTTTTATCCGCAAAATTCTGATCATGATCGTCAGTCTGTATGTAACGCTGAGAATTACCGTCATCGTCCTGTACTGGACGGGCATCAAGGGCGGGTATCCCCGAAAAGACGGAGACGGACTTTTGACCTGGTGGTCCAACGGTCTGGTCAATGCCGCACGCATCAAAAAAACGGTTTTCGACCCTTTCAACGTTCGCATTGAACCAGGCAAACGCTACATCATCATGTCGAATCACCGCAGCCTCTATGATATTCCCCTGTCGATTCTTTCGCTGCCGGGCAGCATCCGCATGCTCACCAAAAAGGAACTGTTCAGAATCCCTTTGTGGGGACGCGGGATGGCGGCGGGCGAATTCATTTCCATCGATCGCCACAACATCGAACAGGCCAAAAAGGATCTCAAGGCGGCCGGTGAAAAAATGGGCGATGGAATTGTATTGTGGATCGCTCCGGAAGGCACGCGCTCGCGAACTGGCCGGTTGGGATCGTTTAAGAAAGGCGGTTTCATCCTGGCCATTGAAACCGGCGCACAGATTATCCCGGTTGGCATCCGGGGTTCGGAAAAAGTCCTGCCGGCCAAGACGTGGGATTTCTATCTGGATCAGCAGGTGGACATTCATATCGGCAAACCGATTGACGCCTCGGCTTATACTCTGGAGAACAAGGACGCACTGATTGAATCGGTTCGGTGTGAACTAAGCGCCCTGTGCGGCGAAAGCTGATAAGTGATTCAAAACTCGGTTATGTCATTAACAAGGGACCATGACGATGAATGAACATGATGATATGACATCAAAAGAAAGATGGAAACAGTTCAAGGGCATGATGAAAAACAATCTTCCTGAATATGAGAAAAAATATCTGGGAAAAGGAAAAGATTCTCCTCTTTGGAAAGTAATATTGGAAAGAAAATTTGAACAGGAAACTTATAAAATCATTGTGATCATAACCAATAAAGTCATGATCGATCCCAAAGTTGATTATGAAAGTTGTTTCTCAAAAGGAATACAAAAGATAAAAAATGTATTTATTTCCAGACCGCAAAATATAAACTTTCTCGGATCTGTAATCATTGGAGCATACAACAACAAACCCCTGATCAGACACGAGGAAGGGCAGGAACTTTAGCTTTCCGCTGTGTTATTATCGAATGAAGATAAAAAACGAGTTAGGCGTCCCCGGATTTTGCTGTAGGACCAACGGTCTTCCCTCATGGTGTTTATTGTTTGCATTACCGCTATGTGATTTCCTCCTTTGTAACAGGCCAGCACCTTTATGAGTTGGACCAAATAAAGTAAGCCGTATACAGATCGAACATCTTTTCTTTTATCACAGCTAGCCAGTTGCGTTTGTAAACAGTATCACCTGCTCTTATTGTCATATCCACTTTGATGTTATGGATATCGTAACGGTCCGCCTCAAACAGGTTTTCTTTCAGTACGACAAGGTCAGCTGTTTTGCCGACCTGAACAGAGCCGAGCGTGTCATCCATTCGCAGCTGATAGGCCGAGGTAAGGGTATACCCGCGAATCAGTTCTTCCAAACTCAAACGTTCTGAAACAGGCTGCAAAACCGGCGCATCCTTGCTACCTTGAACTGCTTGGCGGTTATGCGCTACCTGCATCGAATAAAGGGGATTGGCCCAATTTATCCAGAACGGTGAAATGATATCGCTGCTATAAGAAACCGGTACGTTGTTTTTCAATAAAGGCTTGACCCGGAAAATCTTCTTGGCCCGATCTCCATAATAAGGTTCAAAAAAATCTATGGAAACGTCACCAAACCAACCCGGCGTAAAATTGGCGACCACGCCCAATTGTTTAAAACGAGGGATGTCATCATCCTTCAGAAGCGGCAAGTGGGTCAGCGTGAGACGGGTATAGATTTTGTCCCCGATTTTGCGTTTGGCTCTTTCATAGGCATTAAGCATGATATGAGCTGAGCGGTCACCCCAGCAATGCACATGCAGGTCAATTTTTTCCTTGTTCAGCTCAATGATAAAATCCACCATCCGGTCTTCACTGAAAAGTGTGTTTCCACGAACGCCCTGATTATTGGCATAAGGTTCCATCAATGCGCCCGTGTTGTTCGTATGTAGTCCGTCAAAATGAATCTTCATGGTATTAAATTTCAGGTTCTTCCCGCCATAGGTGCTGCGCAGGCGGTTCAACTCCGCTATGGCCCCATCGATCTGATTCGGCACAATGATATGGTGACATCCTTCAATGCGTATTTTCAGTTTACCTTCACGATCAAGCTTGGCGATGAGGGGATAAACCTTATCTGCTATGGTCATATTACCCGCATCAAACAAGGTGGTCACCCCATGGGCGGACAGATAGTCCATAAGAATCGAAAGCATTTTTTCGGATTTTGCTGTGGGATCAACAGACTTAAAAAGTGCGTCCCAGCCGGCGCCCTCTTTGGCCCAGCCGGTCGGTTCGCCATTTTTATCCCGTTGATAATAGGCCAGCCCCGGAACAGGGTCCGGTGTATTGCGTGTTACCCCCGCCACTTCCAGCGCCTTGCTGTTCATCCAGCAACCATGCCCCCAGCGTTCCAGCAAGATGACCGGTCGATCACTGACAATAACATCCAGATCTCTTTTGTTCGGCCCTTCCGCACCGAAATCCTCCTGCCGCCAGGATGCTGCCACTATTGCATGTTTTTTCGGGTTTTTGGCTGCATACTTCTTCAGCCATTCCAGAACCTCTTTCTTGCCGGTATATGCCAGAGGGTAAACTTCGGTAAAAGGCATAACCTCTAATTCGGCTGATCCTGCAACCAATCCAGGGTGGATATGCGAGTCGATGATGCCCGGCAAAACCAATTTACCGTTAACGTCAAGCTTCTCTGTTTTCGGACCGATCCATTTTTTCAAACCTGAATTATCGCCCACGTAAATAATACGGCCATCTTTAATGGCAATAGCCTCTGCCCAAGGTTGTTCAGGGTTTACTGTGTAGACTTTGGCACTGGTAATTACACGATCGGCAAAATCATGATGCTCCGCGCCCTGAACAAAATTACTTACTGACAGGATAACGGCAACAGACAGCAAGAATATTTTCTTATGAATTTTAAATGTGTTTAAAAGGATTTTCATGATATTTACCCCTCCCTGTTGATTTTAACCGGTTGAATTTATTATATTTGCATGTTATTTAATAATTGTTGGAAAGAGAGTGCATTTAAACAATTTATATTCCCAAAGATGGGTATATATTGTTATATATGAGCTGTCAATATAAATTCCCACGAGTGGGCATTTAAGGAATTATCAATGGGCAGAAAAAATTTAAAAGATCAAAGATCCTCAGAAATCATAGCGGCGCTGGAACGCTGTATAGGAAAAAAGGGGCTGGAAAGTACAACACTGGAACAGGTGGCGGAAGAAGCCGGAACAAGCCGCAGAATTATCCGGCATTACTTGGGAAACAGAGAAGAGATGATTCTTACCGCCATTAACCAAATAGAAAAAAAACATATGGACTCGGCCATGGAAGTCATGGGAGATTTCCAGTCAGAAGCCCGCCTTGAATCCGCGTTGAACTATCTTTTTAGCGAGAAATTCAACAGCCTTCCCCTTAATAATTTACTTGCCGGGCTTTTAGCGTCAGCCGTGAGAGGTGATGACGTGATTCAGGGTGCGATGAAAAGAATTTATAATAAATTTCAGTCCACCATAGAAGATGAACTGAAAAGAGCGTTTCCCAGAACAGAGAGAAACGATTGTCGTAAGGCTGCGTTTACTATTATGACGTTAGCGTTTGGAAGTGGTTGGATGATGCAAATCGGTTTTTCAAAACAACTGACAGAAAATAACAAAGTCACAGCTTTCAATGTAATTCAAAATCTCGCTGAAGATGCAGGTTACAAATTGCCTGACCTTAAACTGACCTTCTCGAAAATGAATCATTGATAAGAACTTATTTTTTGCAATAATCTTTATTATGATAACCCCTTTTCAGCGCAATCAAGTTAAGATCTTGACCTTCCGCTCTACATATCCGGCATTGACAGCCTCCCTTTCCATGTGAAATAACGCATTCATTAAAAATCTTCCGGAGAAAAGATTTGCAAAGCATCAAGCAGGATATTCGGCGAATCAGGCAGGGTCTTGATTCTGTCATGATTGCCGATTTTTATAATATTACCCGTCAGCTCAAGAGCATCGAAGATCGTAGGGCCGGGGACGAAAAATCCGTTTTCAGAAAATTAGGCCATCTGAAAAGAATCGCCGGGATTTCCAGCGCCCGCTATCGCGGCAGAAAACAAAATGCTCCCGCGGTTCTGTTTTCGCAAAACCTGCCGATCATCGCGAAGAAAAAAGAGATTGTTGAATGTATTAAGGCCCATCAGGTCACGATTATCACCGGCGAAACCGGCTCGGGAAAGACGACGCAGATTCCCAAGATGTGCCTTGCCGCCGGTCTTGGTCTGCGGGGCATGATCGGCCTCACCCAGCCCCGGCGTCTGGCCGCGGTCAGCATTGCCCAGCGTATTGCCTCGGAACTGGGTGAGGAGTGCGGCCAGTCGGTCGCCTACAAAATCCGCTTTGAAGAAAAAAGTTCAGCCGAGCCTTTCATTAAAGTCATGACCGACGGCATTCTGCTGACGGAAACGGTCAGAGACCGGGACTTGCTGGCTTATGATACGTTGATTGTCGATGAAGCTCACGAGCGCAGTCTGAACATCGATTTCATTTTGGGCTATTTGCGCACTCTGCTTGCCAGAAGAAAAGATTTAAAGGTCATTATCACCTCGGCCACGATTGATACGGAAAAATTTTCCGAAGCTTTCAACAAAGCTCCGGTCATCAAGGTTTCCGGCCGGATGTATCCGGTGGAGGTGCGCTACCGGCCGCTTGATCCGGAGAAAGAAGAAAAGGGCGAAACAACCTATGTCGATGAGGCTGTGGCCTGCGTGGATGCCCTGCAGCGCGAACGCCGTTATGAAGATATTTTGATTTTTATGCCGACTGAGCAGGACATCCGCGAAACCTGCGGAATGCTGGCTAAAAAATGCTCCGGCCTGATTCTGCCCCTGTATGCGCGGCTTTCCGGTTCGCAGCAGAGGCTTATCTTTGCCGAAGCCGGCCAGCAGAAAATTATTGTGGCTACCAATATCGCCGAAACGTCGCTGACGATTCCCGGCATCAAGTATGTGCTTGACGCGGGACTGGCGCGAATCCTGGAATACAATCCGCGCAGTCAGACGACCGGCCTCCCGATCAAACCGATTTCCGCCAGCAGCGCCGAACAGAGAAAAGGACGCTGCGGTCGCGTGCAAAACGGCATCTGCATCCGGCTTTACTCGCAGGAGGAATTTTCCCAAAAGCCTCTTTATACGCCGCCGGAAATCATGCGATCCAATCTGGCCGGTGTCATCTTGCGGATGCTGGAGCTTAATCTCGGCGCGGTCACATCCTTTCCGTTTATTGACAAACCGCAACCCAAAAGTATCCGCGATGGTCTTGACATTCTGCGTGATCTTGGAGCGCTGGTCAAAGATGACAGCGCAGAAGAAACAAATCTTTATAAGCTGACGGAGACCGGTTGGAAGATGGCGGCGTTTCCACTTGATCCCCGCGCATCCCGGATGTTGATTGAAGCGCAGAAGGAAAACTGCGTCAACGAAATCGCCGTCATTGCCGCGGCCTTGAGTATTCAGGACCCGCGCGAACGTCCGTATGAAAAAGCCGACGACGCATCCAAAGCTCATGCCCAGTTCGCGCATCCGGAGTCGGACTTTTTAACCTATCTCAATATCTGGAACCGCTATCACGGTTCATTGGAGAGCCTGCCGACGCAAAGCAAACTCAGAAAATTCTGCCGCGACCACTTTCTATCTTACAAGAGAATGATTGAATGGCGCGACATCTATCATCAGATTCTGGACATTATCGACGGAAAAAGCAAAACTGCAAAACCGAGGAAACATCACAAGATTGAAATCAATCAGGAAGTTTCCGATAAAATTCATCGCTGTATTCTAAGCGGGCATCTTTCCAACATCGCCCGGAAGAAAGAGAAAAATTTTTACAACGCGGCCAAGAGCAGAGAGGTAATGATCTACCCCGGCTCCGGCCTGTTCAATAAAGCGGGGCATTGGATTGTGGCGGGGGAAATCAGTCTGACCTCGCGGGTCTTCGCCCGCAATGTCGCCAATATCCAGAGCGAATGGCTGGAGAAACTGGGCGGCGACAACTGCCGCTACACGTATGCCGCCGCTCACTGGGAGAAAAACCGCGGGCAGGTGGTTGCCCTGGAAAAGGTGACGCTTTTCGGCCTGACCATTGTGGAAAGCCGACCGATTGCCTATGAAAAAATCAACCCGGAAGAGGCCAAATCCATTTTTATCCGCGAAGCTCTCGTTACCGGAGAAGTCGCCCGCCGGATTCCTTTCCTGGAACACAATCTGTCTTTGTACGAGCGCGTCAAAACGATGGAAGAGAAGCTGCGCCGGCGTGGAATTGTGGCCGATGAAGAAACCATTGCCGGTTTTTACGACCAACGGCTGCCGGTGCTTTCCGATATCCGGTCGCTGCAGAATCTGATCAAAGAAAAGGGCGGCGATGAGTTTCTGCGTTTTCGTGAGGAAGAACTGATTGCCCGAGAACCTGATGCTGAAGAAATTTCCCAATATCCCGACCGGATAAAAATCGGCGATGCGGCGTTGACCTGCCGTTACAATTTTGAACCCGGCAAAAACGATGACGGCGTAACGGTAAAAGTGCCCGTGGGATTTATCTCCAAAGCGGCAACAGAAAACATCGATCGCCATCTGCCTTCGTTATGGAAGGAAAAGGCCATTCACTTATTGAAGGCGCTTCCCAAATCCATTCGTCTGAAACTGCCGCCGCCTGCCCGGATCGCGCAGTTATTAATGGAAGACAAGTCTTCTTTGAATAAACCTTTGCCTCAGGCTCTCAGTCAGTTGCTTCTCGATAAATACAGAATCAAGGTTTCCAAGGATGATTGGGCAACGGAGAAACTGCCCGATTACCTGAAGATCCGCTACAGTGTGATCGATGAAAAAGGAAAGGAGATTAAAGAAAGCCGCGACATCAACCAACTGCAAAAAGAACTTGCCGACACGGTCAGCACGTCGGCCATGGATAAAATCAAAGGCGACTGGGCAAAAGAGGGAATCACAGCATGGGATTTCGGGGATTTGCCGCAGCAGATTCCCCTTCGGGGAACTCACGGCTTGATCGGTTACGCCTATCCGGCGCTGACGGTCAGCGATGATTCCATTGATCTGCAGCTTTTCGCCGACGAGAGACAAAGCGCCTTTCATCATCTGCACGGTATTGCGGCTCTCTACGACATTCACTTTGCCGACAAAATGAAACAACTCAAAAAGAATGTCGCTCTGACCGGCTCGATGAAGACCCTCGCTGCCAGCATCGGCCCTCCCAAACAACTGGAACAATCCATCATCAACCGGGTCAGGAAAGATTTATTTCGCAAGCCGTGGCGAAGACGGGAAGAATTTATCGCGCACATCAATTATCTGAATGCTCAAATTCTGCCTTACGGCCAACAGGTGCTGACGGCAGTAGAACCTGTCTTGAAAGCCTTTGACGATACTTACACCGTCATCAGCAAATTGATAACGAAAAATAGAGGCAACAATCCTGTTTTGAATTTTATAAAAGACATCAAAACGGAGCTCTCCAGTCTTGTGCCCGCCGATTTTCCCGAGCTTTATACCTTTGAACGGATGAAGGAACTGCCGCGCTACTGCAAGGCGCTCGCTCTGCGTGCCGAACGGGGAAGCCTCAATCTGGTTGCGGCCCGAAAGAAATTGCAGGACGTTTTGAGTTATTCTAAACAACTTAAGGAAATGATTGCACCGGGAACAAAAGATTCCACATTGCCTCAAATCGGTATTCAGGAAATCACGGGGTTTAAAGAAGACCGTGCGGTCGATTGTCCGGATGAAAAGAAAACATTGGTGGAAGAATTCTTCTGGATGATAGAAGAATACAAGGTCTCTCTGTTCGCTCAGGAGCTCAAAACACCCTACCCCGTCTCGCCAAAGAAGTTGAATCAATTAATTGAAGAGATTGAAAAACGTTAACGTAGCGGATTACGCGCCCTAGTTCGATTTTATCATTCCTTTTTACTGCCGGATAAAACGATGGCAAGAATTCCTTCTCGTGGCATGATGTCTTGTTGCAAGATCAGGTGTGATTCTCTCATGGCAAGGCTATGACGCTTCAAGACACGGACAACAAATCGTTTCCGCGGTTGCGAAAGTCATCAGGCATAAATCAGCAATTCATGCTCCTGCGGCTCATCGATGGCATGATTCACCGTCAATAATAATGAATTTCGGCCGATTACGTAGTTTTCATCAATTCCTGATATTCCTTGGTGACCTCATACACCGCGTAATCAAACAGCAGAATGGTCCGATTCAGTGTATCCAGAGACTCATGTTTCGCAAGAGCTGAGTTGAAGATCATCTGAAATTCCGCGTATAGCCAGATATGCCGTCTCATCAATATCAGCGCGTAAATGGACTCTTTCGCGGGAATGTCCAGCGCATAACATTCCAGTGCGTATTTTCGAAAATATTTCGTCACATCATCCGTAATTTTTTCATCAATGAACATCTTACTGAATTGCTGATAAAACTCTGTACACTGATCGACTAATTGCTTTTCATTCAGCTTTTTATAAGTCGGCGTTCGGGTGTTGTTTCTAACGTCCTTTACCCATCTTGCGGCAATCTTCTCCGCGTGTTTTTCAGCCAGTTCCAGATATTTAAAGGCATATGTTTTCATGTTGGTATTCTTTTTCTTGTCCCGGGCTTGTTTTTCAGCCAGTTCCAAATATTTCAAGACATCTGATCTCGATTTCATAGTGAATCTCCTTTTATTAGCGGACTGAAGGAATTTATTTAGCGTTGTTGGCGCTGCCGAATAAGTTTTTTCACGAAAATTTCCTCGCGTTCCATTTCCTCAATCCGGTCGGTGATGTATTTTTTAGCCTCCTCGTGTTGTGGAATAAATATCTTCTCCAGAGCGTTTACCCGCCGTTGCACTTTTTTTAGTTCTCTTGAAAGCATGATGACGGATTTCATTATTGTCGCGTATTGCACCACGATGTGAAGAGCTTTCCGGGATTGTTCTTTTGCGTTATCATAAGCAAATGTTGTTGGCGGTAAAGTAACGGCGGGAAGATTGTTCTTGAGATCAAGCTTGAAGTTTAACAGTTTCAGTCCCATAAGTTTTGTTAAATTCATATGAAGATAGTAGCTTCTCATTTCGGAGCAACTTTGTAATGTAACGGCTTCGGAACCCATATCGACGACAGCCTGTCGATAGGCCCAATATAAGTGATTTAAGATATCCTGAAATTCGGCTTCAATTTTTCGGATCACGTCAATCTTCCGGACGATTTCAATGGCCAGTATTTCCCGTTTCTGATTAAGCAGATCATACCCTTCGTAAGCAAAAGCCAGATCTTCCTTGAGTTTTCGCAGCGATGATTTTGTCGGGGGTAATTCTATCTTCGGCATCACGTTTTCTCCGTCGCAGACATATAGTATCGCTGGATATCCTCTCTCGCAATGCGATACAATTCATCACGGGGAAGCAGAGAAAGCATCTTCCAACCGATTTCCAGGGTCTGTTCAATGGCACGATTCTCATTATAAGCCTGGCGTAAAAAAGCTTCTTCAAAAGCGGTCCCGAATTTCAAATAAATTTTGTCCAGGTCGGAAAGCTCCTCCTCTCCCACAATAGCCGCCAACGCTCTTATGCGTTTGACCTTAGCATACGAGGCAAAGAGCTGCGCGGCAACCTGGCCGTGGTCCTTGCGTGTTCGACCTTCACCGATACCGTCTTTCATCAGCCGGGAAAGGGATGGCAGGCCGGCAATCGGTGGATAAATTCCTTTATTAAACAGCTCTCTTTCCAGCACAATCTGACCTTCGGTGATGTACCCCGTCAGATCCGGAACGGGATGCGATATGTCGTCGCTGGGCATGGTCAGAATCGGCATCTGGGTAATGGAGCCCTTACCGCCCTTGAGTCGACCGGCGCGTTCATAGACTGAAGCCAAATCGCTGTAAAGATAACCGGGATAACCTTTTCGTGACGGAATCTCACCACGCGAACTGGAGAGTTCCCTCAAAGCTTCGCAGTAGTTTGTCATATCCGTTAAAATCACCAGCACGTGCATCCCTTCTTCGAAGGCCAAATATTCAGCAAGCGTTAGCGCTGAACGAGGCGTCACGAGCCGTTCGATGGATGGTGAATCGGCAAGGCTCAGGAATATTGCGGAATGCGTGAGAACGCCCGACTCTTCGAGGGAATCGATGAAGAATCGGGCTACGTCGAATTTTACTCCCATCGCGGCAAAGATAACGGTGAACTCCTCTTCTGCGGTCAGAATTCTTGCCTGCCGGGCTATCTGGGCGGCAATACGGTTGTGCGGCATACCGCTTCCCGAGAAAATCGGGAGTTTCTGGCCGCGGATAAGCGTGTTCATGCCGTCAATCGCCGATATCCCGGTTTGTATGAAGTCTCTGGGATATTCTCTGCTCCAGGGATTAATTGGCAGACCGTTGACATTCATCATCCTGTCTGTGATGACCTGCGGAGCGCCGTCAACGGGTCTGCCGAGACCGTCAAAAACTCTTCCCAGCATTTCACGATCAACAGGTATTTCCAACGCTCTTCCCACAAAGGTGACTCTTGTTTCTTTCACCGAAAGGCCGCTCGTCCCCTCAAAAACCTGAACAACGGCTCTCTGTTCATCCACCTCCAGCGTCTGACCGATACGTAAATCTCCCGAGGCATCGCGTATCTCTACGATGTCGCCGTAACCGACTCCTTTGATGCCATCAACGAAAATCAAGGGCCCGGAAATTCCGGAAAGGTTTGTATATTCAATTTCCATTGTCATTTCACAATCCTCACGATGACGATTTGATTGTCGTCAATCCCCGTTCCAGTCTTTTCAAGTAGTCGTCAATCTCAACAAGGTCTTTATTGGGAACTGCCGACTTCAGTCGTACCATTTCCGAAACAATATCCAGCTTACCAATGTCTTTAACGGAAATACCCTCATGAATCAGCGTCATGCCTTCTTTGTAAAGGATCAGGAGGCACTTTAAAAGCTTGAGCTGTTTTTCCGGACTGCAGAACTTATCCTGAGGATCAAAAGAGTTTTGTTGCAGAAAGGCATTCTTGATCATTTCGGCGCAGAAAAGGATATACTGTTCAGCAGGCGGCAATGCGTCACTGCCGACAAGTTTCACCACCTGCTCCAAGCGATGGTCTTCCAAAAGAATATTCATGACCTCATTCCTGGAGGTCAGCCATTCCCTGTCGAGATTTTTCCACCAATCTTCAATATCGACAAGGTATTCCGTATAACTGTCGATCCAGCTAATCGACGGGTAATGCCTGGCGTCGGCTAAAATTTTATCAAGCGCCCAGAAGCATCTCACAAATCGCGATGTGTGTTGCGTGACCGGTTCCGAAAAATCTCCGCCTGGAGGAGAAACAGCACCGATGATGGTAATGTCGCCGTTACTGCCGCTAAGCGTTTCCACAAGCCCGGCCCTTTCGTAGAATTCGGCTAACCGTGTCCCCAGATAAGGCGGGAATCCTTCTTCGGCCGGCATATCGCCCAACCTGCTGGAAAGTTCCCGCAGCGCTTCCGCCCAACGAGATGTGGAATCGGCCATGACCGCCACGCTGTAACCCATATCGCGGTAGAACTCCGCAATCGTCACACCGGTATAAATACTTACTTCACGGGCGGGAACCGGCATGTTGGATGTATTGGCAATCATCACGGTGCGTTCGATCAGAGGTCTGCCGTTGCGTTCATCGATAAGCTTCGGGAAGTCTGTGAGAACATCTGTCATCTCATTGCCGCGTTCGCCACAGCCGATATAAACGATAATATCGGCATTACACCATTTTGCCAGAGCATGCTGTGTCATGGTTTTTCCCGTGCCAAAACCGCCGGGAATGGCTGCCGTTCCTCCTTTGGCAATGGGGAAAAACGTATCGATAATTCTCTGGCCTGTAATTAACGGCATAAAAGGTTTTTTTCTGTTTCGGCTGGGACGGGGCTTGCGCACCGGCCAGTACGCGGCCAGCTTTCCGCTGTACTTGCCGGAGCCGGTATCGATTTCAAAGATATCGTCTTCTATCGTGTAAGACCCGGCATTCACGATAGCGGTCAATCTCCCTGCAATGCCCGGCGGAACAAGCACCCGATGCACAACTAGCGGGCTTTCTGTGATCTCTCCAAGCATCGTCCCCTCTTTTATATCCTCACCGGCTTTGACCCGTGGCTGGAAGTCCCATTTTTTATTGACATCGAGGGGCGGAAGTTTAATGCCTTTTTTGATATAGCTTCCACATACCTCGGAAATGCCGACAAGAGGCCGTTGAATACCATCGTAAATATTGGCGATCAGTCCCGGCCCCAGGAGCACAGAAAGAGGACGGCCATATGAAATTACGTCGTCACCCGGCTTTAAACCTGTGTTATCCTCATACACCTGGACGATCGTGACTTCTCCGGCAAGCCTGATGACTTCTCCGATCAGCCGTTCCCGCCCCACTTCGGCAATGTCGAACATTTTTATTCCGGTCAGCCCGATAACCTTGACAATAGGCCCATTCACCGAAATTACATTTCCTTTTAATATTTCTTCCACATACGCTCCTTAAAAGTTAACTGCGTCATTTATCTCCTTCCGCTTTCCGCATCAGTCAGTAAACTCATGACGTGCTGCCTGATTAACAGAGATTTTCGGAAATAGATTCTTTCCAGCGTATGATTAAAAATACGGCCTGTTTCCTTATCCCGGATGAGACATCCGCCCCATTGGACTTTTGGATCTTCTGTGACAAAAACATTCTTACTTCCGTCCACAGCCGCGATAGCCGCGAAGATATCTTTTTTCAGGGCAATATCCTCGTTGTGGAGTCTTATGTCTACATCAGCAGCGGCTGTTTTTACGCCGTCACATATTGCCTTCAGAAGAAATTTTACGTACTGTGGATCGTAACGAATGTTTTTCATGACCTCATCGACAATGCGATTGATAAACCGCTCTGCACTCTGAAGTTTGATCTTTTTTCGCTCGAGAAGCGCCTTATTTTCCAGTTTAGAGATTTCCTGCCGGATGTGAATTTCTGTTTCCGCTTCAACCTGTTTCCGGAAGTTCTCCATCTCCCGAGAAAACACCTCATCCATTTGCCTCGTCTCAAGAGCCTCTTTTTCTCTGATGGCGGCTATTGCACGAGAGGCTTCTTCACGGATAGAATTTTCCAGTGTTGTATTGTCCATGTTTTATCCTTACAAACGAATACCGAGAGCCTCGGAAATATAATTCATAGCCGACATATGCAGCCCCTCGATATCATCCATGCCCGGAATTTCTATCACCACAGGGTTCTGCCTATTGAGGTTAATCTCTCTGATACGCTCCTGTAATGCGGCAGCAAGGTCATTCGTCATCAAGACGATGCCGGCATCTCTTTTTTTTAAAATTTCTTCGAGTCGCACCGATGCATTGTCTGCCGTTGAGACCATCCCTTCCACTCCGGCAAGGCGAAACGCGCTAACCGTATGCATGTCTCCGATGATGTATATCTTTTCCATAGCATTCCCTTTCCAAATCAAGCGCTACCTTTGTTGGCGTCGTCGGTTTCCTCGACGTATTAGCAATACATCTGCGGAGTCTCCTCCTTGCCCCGCAGAGACGGAACAGTTCAACGAACGAATTCCAAAACATGAATTTGAGTTTCACTGCCGCCGCGGTATCATCTTGATTTGAAAATCTCATTACAGTTTATTTAAAATCATGATCGCAATAATCAGACCGTAAATCGCAATGCCTTCCGCCAGCCCGAGGAAAACGAGCGTTCTTCCCATGAGCTCCGGCTTTTCACTCACTGCGCCAATGGCTGCAGAACCTATCCGTGCTACGGCAAAGCCGCTGGCGATACAGGCCAACCCCACAGCCAGCCCCGCACCGATGTAAGCCAAACCCATCCAGTTTGCTCCGGAATTAGCCTGAGCATTCTCTGCTGCATTAATGACAGGGGGCAACAATGCGAACCAAATGAAACCGGTGAAGACTGCAAACACAAAATGCTTGAACAATTTATTCTTGATCATCTTACACCTCCGATGCTTGTGCCTTTAAGGTAAATGGAGAAAAGACGACGCCATCTCCCTGGAAAAATTTGCTGAAGAATTCATAATATTCAAGACGCATGGATTGAATACCGCAGATTAAACCTTCAAAACCGATGATAAAAATATTACCGATAAGGATGATTAAGATCGCACCCGCTGATTGCAAACCGGGGTCGGCAATTCCGGCAAGCGTGTAGGTCACGATACTCAACCCCGCATGTGAAAGAGCAAAAGCACCGACTCTGATAAATGATATCGTGTTGGCAAACAGACTCAGCCCGGTTTCCACAATTTCCATGATGGTTTCTGTGATATATTCTGAAGCACTGTGCGGGCTCTCTTGATGAAAAAATGCCGGGCCAATGACACCCCTGAGTGCAAACAATGTCAGGGGCAGTATTACAAAAACGCTTATCTTCCATAGTGCAGGAACCTGACCGGACCTTTGATAATTGAACGTAAAAAAGACAGTAGCGGCATAAATTACCAGAATCACCAGTCCCCGCTTATCCAACAGGGCTGCCGTGTAATTCGCATTCAGGATATTATTGATGATGTTCACAAGAAGACCGGTCATGATAAACAAAATGCCGATGAGAATTGTTGCGACAAACAGTGTCATAATGTGTGCAGTCGGGTGAAACCAAAAAGCTGGAAGCAGGTGTTCGCTGGAAAAAACGCTTCCATATAGTAAGCCACAAATGCCGGCAGAAAATCCACAAGCAACCAGAATGCCTCCAGCTTGTTTCAGATTTTCTTTTATTTTTCTTTGACCATACTTTTTCAGCATTATACCGAAAAGCATGAGCACGAATCCCTGACCCAGATCACCAAACATCAGGCCGAACATCAGCACAAAAGTTATGGCGGTCAGCGGCGTCGGATCAATTTCTTTATTAGACGGAATACCCATTGTTTTCACTATCAGTTCGAACGGCTTAAAAAGTTTCATATTCATCAGTTGAACAGGCGCATCCGGATCTTTACGCTCGGAGAAAATAAATCTATTGCCGCAAATCTTTTCCATAATTTTTAAAAGTTGCTGTCTGTTTCTTATGTCCATCCAACCGGTGATAAACATTGCCTTCGCTGAAAATAGCGACATCCGCATCGCTTGGAGTATTTCCGCGTAGTTATGATAAGATTTATTCAGATCTTGAAGCCGGCAGCCTTGTTCTTTCTTCAGTCGATCAAGATATGCATCAATCATGTCGCGACGCCGTGTCAGACTTTCCCGCCGCTTTTTTAAGCTTTCCAAAGAAACAGGAGTTACATCATCTGATAAATCTGTAAACCCATAGTTTTTTAAAAAACGGAGCAGGGCAGGATAATCATCAGGTAAGCAAATACCGAAAATATAATTGTTAATCTTGCTTAATATAAAACGACTGTTCGGTGGAACATCACCCATCATATTTTCCACCGTGCCGAAAAGAATTTTAACGAGCCTGGCCTTTTTTATCGCGACAGGATCGATGGCCATCTTACTCAATGCTTCAGCGTACTCCATCTGTCGAATGATAACGTTTTCCTTTTCTCGGATCTTCGCCCTGAGTCGCACGGACCGTTCAATGATTTTTTTTGTCCGGGAAACAAAAATCAAATCCCCGCTCTTATCGACAGCCGGCATAAATATCCCGGATTCCTCCGGGGCAATCATGAGTGTAGTCAACGCGTATTCGGTGTTCGAAATAATTTCTCTGGTTAATGCTTCTTCTTTCTGAAGTCCGGTGTCCGCCCCGGAATCCTTCTCTGAAAAACGCGCCAGATGAATAATGCCTGCCTGACCCAATGCAAGGTATACGTCCGAATAATAGGCTTTTTCCAAAGCGATTGTAATGCGACGTATGTCAGATTTGAGAAACATTTCTTTTAATTACTCTTTACATAGTATTTTACTGAGTATCGCATCGGCTGAAAAACCGAAACGCCGGCCGTCGATAATACGAAACAGATTTTTTATCTGAATAAGGAGTAACCATAAATAAGCAATGACACAGTAAATCGAGTGAAAGTCTCGATAAAATATTGATGAAAGCCACAGGTAATAAATCTGCTCAAGATGCTGTTCAATATCAACAACAGACGGCTCCTGCCCGCTGCTTTTACGCAACGTTTCAATATGCTGATTTAAATCCTCTTCGATGGAATGGATTTGCGATTCCGCACGGATGTTTAAGCGGTCGTTTATTTTTTCAAAATAAAGCCGGGTATCCTTCTCGCTCCAGTGATAGTAAACGCGAAGCCGGTATGACCAGATCACCATTTGTACCGCAATTCTTTTCAGGATCATTTCCTGAAATTCTTTTCTGGCCTGGTCGGAAATTAAAGATGAGGCGTTATAGATATTTCTCGCGGAACTGATATCTAAATTCATCTGCATTCGCCGGTAACTGGAAGCGGGCTTGAAGTCGTTTCCAAGATAGGTATTTGTAAGAAGTGACGTGACATCATCCGTTGATAGATTCTTGGTCAACAGACTTCTATCCAGGGAAGCGAAAGGGCTGATATCATACCATTGTTCCAGGATGTCCTTTCCTGCCGCCTTTGCCAGAAGAACCTTTGCGTTATGCGTTTCAAATTGACGGAGATAAGCAAGAAATACCGGAGTGTATTTGTCGTATGCTTCAACCAGTGCAATAACGGGTGCTATCTGTTCCCTAAAAAGATTCTCTTTTGCATCAATCAGATCCTGAACGCTTGATGACTTTGGTGCGAACGTCCGTTGTTCTCTGGCCATTACGGCATAGTCCCGCAGGGAGAGGAGCCGCCCCTTCATGGCATAAATACGGGCGTGAAGATTAGCCTGATCGGCGTAATTTCTCATGACCGCCTAGCCTCCAAGTAAGATGGAAACTATTTCTTTTTTTATCGCCTCGTTCAGGTCCTGATCTCGGAAATGATTTTCAATATCCGTAATAAAATCTGCAGATAAGGCCTCTATGTTTCGTTTTGCGTCTTCTACGGCTTGAGACTGTCTGGTGTTTTCTGCGGATAAAATCTCGGCGCGTTCTCCGGTCTTTCTTGCTTCGAGAAAGCGTTTGTGTGCTTCAATGTTTTTCCCGTACTCAAGCTGTGTTGCTTCTACATCAGCAGCACACTGCTTTTCAATATCGACAATCCGGGTGATTACATCATCCATACTGGCCACCCATGTCTTGATATATTGGTTGTTAAAAGTTTTTACGTACAGGTTGAAAACATTTGAAGACAAAACTCCCGTGATGGAGCATGCCCTTATGCTTGCTTGATAATCAATGATTTTTACTTATTTATATTATAGGTATTGCAATATGGTATGTCAATGAAATATCGCATATGAATGTGAAAATAAATGTTTATCAATATTTTAAACCGGCACGCCGAAGCTGGTGAATTTGATTTTGAAGCCGTGCTTTGCAGCAAGCGCTTTGATCCGGGCAACCTTATGCAAATCCGGTTTGAAGCCTGTGGAAAAATCATCCTGCGTCTGGCCTTCAAAAGCGAGGATCATGGTTTCCGCCATGCAGGCGTAAATATATCCGTCTTGGATCGGCAGTTTTAAGCCAAGTTGCGCGGTCGGCGGCGGTTCGATCACGGCGCCGTCAATAACAAGAATGTCTTTACGCTGATCGCAGATTTCTCGGGCGATGTTACGCGGAGAGGGGATGTCACAGATAATCGCCCCTTTTTTAAGATTCTTGGCTGTTGCTACGGAAGGCACCTCGATGGCGGACGTGGTGAAAATGATAAGATCGGCTTCCGTGATAACATCCTCCAACGCAGGGCTTTGATCAATAATGTTTGTTGTTGATTTTTGAGCGTTGAGAAATTCCTTCAGCTCCGCGAGTCGGTCGGCATTCCTGGCCAGCAGAAAAACCGTATCCACCCTGTTGAGAAATCCCAGTGCGCAATTCTGACCGATGGCGTTGGTCGCGCCGACGATGGCTACTTTTGCCTTGGAGAGGTCAACGTGACGTAAATCGGCCGCTCTGTCCAGCGTCTCCAGAATGGCTGCCGAGGCCAGGCTCGAACCCGTCGTGATCGCCACGGGCGTTTGCTCCGCAATCCTTTGCCCTCCTTTTCCGGCAACACCCATCAAGGCTCCCAGCCCGACAACCTTCGCTCCACTTCGTTCCCCGATCCGCACCGCTTTCAGAATTTTATTTAAAACGGCGTCTTCATTCATGGTCAGCACCTGTTTGGACAGCAGCGGGCAGACAATGAAGGATCCTTCCGTTTCAGCGCCTGCGGCGGAACGCAGGTTTTTTGCCCTGTGAATTTTAAAAGGCGGCAGGCCCCTTAGAACTACTTTTATCAACGATTGAGGCGCAAGGTTTGATATACGGCAATAATCATGAATGTTCTCGATATTGAACGGATTAAGGACAAACGCGAATTTACTTATGGGGCATGATTTCATGAAAATGATTTTAATCCCTTATTGTATTAATGAAAATAATTAGTCGTATAAATTTTTAATCTTTCGCTAAGCCCCGACCGCGCCAGATCATATATATAGCCGGATAAATTATCAACTCTAAAATAGTGGAAGTAATAACACCGCCAACCATGGGGGCGGCAATCCGCTTCATGACGTCGGCGCCGGTGCCGTGGCTGAACATAATCGGAATCAGACCCGCCAGAATAACACTCACCGTCATGATCTTGGGACGGATTCTCTTCACGGCGCCATACGTGATGGCCTCCTTCAAATCGGAAGCAGTTGCCATTTTTCCAACTTTTTTCCACTTCTCATAGGCAAGGTCAAGATAGAGAAGCATCACCACACCGGTCTCCGCATCGAGCCCCGCAAGGGCGATGATGCCCACCCATACGGCAATGCTCATGTTGTAATTGAGAATGTAGAGAAGCCAGAAAGAACCGACGAGAGAAAAGGGAACAGCAAGAAGCACAATCATTGTTTTGACCGTTGATCTCGTATTCAGGTAAAGAAGAATAAAGATGATGAAAAGGGTCAGCGGAATGACCATCTTCAGACGTTCATGGGTCTTTGTCAGATTCTCATATTCCCCGCTCCAGATAAGCCGATAGCCTTCGGGGATTTTCAGCGTCGATGCTTTTTGCCTGGCCTCCGCCACATAGCCACCCATATCACGTCCGGCAAAGTCAATGAAGACATAAGCGCTAAGAAGTCCTTCTTCGCTTTTGATGGCTGTTGGCCCCTTAACGATCTTTAAATCCGCCACCTCGCCCAGGGGGATCTGCGTAACCTGCGGCGTTGCCGCCATTTCTCCTGTAACAGGCAAAGCCGGATTAGCATTATTGGACATCATGACCGGAATCAGAACCCGTTTGAGCTGCTCCACATCGTTGCGCAAATTTCGGGGATAGCGGATGTTGACAGGATAGCGAGCCCGTCCTTCAACGGTCACCGTCAGATTCATGCCACCGATGGCCGTCTGAATCACCTCGCTCACGTCGTCCACGGTAAGACCATATCTTGCCGCCTCATCACGCTTTATGGCGATATCCAGAAAGTAACCCGTTGTCACGCGCTCCGCATAGACGCTTCGTGTACCGGGGATATCTTTTAAATGATGCTCCAGGGCCAAGCCGATCTTTTCAACTTCTTCGAGGTTTGGCCCAAGCACCTTGATCCCGACAGGCGTTCTTATTCCTGTAGCCAGCATGTCAATGCGCGCCTTGATCGGCATCGTGAAGGAATTGGCCACGCCCGGAATGGATAACGCATCGTTCATCTCGTCTTTTAGTTTTTCCACCGTCATTCCCGGCCGCCACTGGGATTCCGGCTTCAGGTTGATTACCGTCTCGAACATTTCCAGGGGAGCCGGGTCTGTGGCCGTCTCCGCCCGTCCCGCCTTGCCGAAAACCTGGGCGACTTCCGGGATTTTTTTCAGGATTTTATCCTGAATCTGCAGCAAAGAAGATACTTCGGAAATAGATGCTCCGGGCATGGTCACCGGCATATAAAAGAGCGACCCTTCGTAAAGAGGAGGCATAAATTCCGCACCGAGTTTCATAAACGGGTAAATAGTCAGGATCATAATGATGACGGCGGCAACGATAACCGTCTTTTTGAATCTCAAAGCAAGCCGGGCGACGGGTTCATAAATTTTGTGCAGGACAGTGCTGATGGGGTTTTTTTCTTCCGGTCGAACTTTACCCCGAATGAAAAGAGTCATCAAAACCGGCGTCAGGGTGATAGCAAGAAAGGATGAAAAGAGCATAGCGAACGTCTTGGTATAGGCTAATGGCTTGAATAGCCTCCCTGCCTGCGCCTGGAGCGTGAACACGGGAAGGAATCCCACCGTGATGACCAGCAGAGAGAAGAAAAGAGAAGGACCGACTTCTTTGGCCGCTTCGACAATGACATTCACGCGGTTTCCCGGTTTCCCCTGATGTTCCCACTCTTCGAGCTTCTTGTGAGAATTTTCCACCATGATGATGGCAGCATCCACCATGGCGCCGATGGCGATAGCGATGCCGGAGAGACTCATCACATTGGAGGTGACACCCAGATAATACATGCTGATAAAGGCCATAAGAATGGCGATGGGCAGTGTGATGATCACCACCAGAGCGCTGGGCAAGTGAAAGAGAAAGACCAGACAAACCACGCTCACCGCTATGATCAGTTTGATAATCTCCTCTTTAAGGGTAGACATGGATCGCTTGATCAGGTCTGAACGGTCATAGGTCGTAACAATTTTTACGCCTTGAGGAAGACTAGGGGCAAGGTCTCGGTTGATCTTTGCCTTAACCCGCTCGATCACATTCAATACATTTTCACCTGTCCGGACAATCACAATCCCGCCAGCAACTTCTCCCCGGCCGTCCAGATCTGCAAGCCCCCTGCGGATTTCCGGTCCAAGTTGGATACGGGCCACATCCTTTAGATAGATTGGCGTTCCGCCGGGGTTTGCGCCCACGGCGATACTCTCCAGATCCTGAAGCCCCTTGATGTATCCCCGCCCCCGGATCATGTATTCAACGCCGGATAGTTCCAAGACGCGTCCTTCCACATCCTGGTTGCTCTTTCTGACAGCTTCCATGACCTTCGTAATGGGAATATTGTAGACAAGAAGGCGGTTTGGATCGACGGTTATCTGGTACTGCTTTACAAAACCGCCGATACTCGCGACCTGTGAAACACCGGGGACGCTTTCCAGTCCCAGCTTAATGTTATAATCCTGCATGGAACGCAGATCGGAAAGGTCATGGCCGCCTGTTTCATCGACGACGGCGTAAGAAAAACCCCAGCCAAGACTCGTCGCATCGGGACCCAGAACAGGATTGACATCGGAAGGAATTTTGTTCTTCACGGCCTGGAGATACTCCAGGATGCGGCTTCTGGCCCAATAGATATCCGTCCCTTCTTCAAAAATAACGTAGATAAAGGAACTGCCTAAAAATGAAAAGCCGCGCACCGCCTGAACCTTCGGAGCGGCCAGCAAGGTGGAAGAAATAGGGTAGGTGATCTGATCTTCCACCAGATCAGGACTGCGGCCTGTCCATTCGGTGTAAATAATAACCTGCGTGTCACTCAAATCCGGAAGGGCATCGAGGGGCGTGTTTTTCACGGCCCAGTAACCCCACATAATGGCCAGAGCCATCAGGAGAAAGACTGCGAATTTATTGCGGACGCTGAATTCAATTATTTTGGCGATCATAATTCAATCTCTTTCCGGAATAGCGACACTACTCATGTCACTTCGAACCCCGATTTATCGGGAGAGAAATCTTGATGAATTATAAAAGATTCCTCGCTCCGCTTCGGAATGACAGCTTTCTCTTATTATTTCAGCGGCAGCGGCTTTACTCCTTTCAGCTGAGCTTCGGAATCAATCAGGAAATTGGCCGAAGCGGCCACCTTTTCACCGGCCTTGACTCCACGTAACACTTCCACCGAGCCATCCGCCCTCAGGCCCAGTTCTACTTCGCGGGGTTCAAAAGCGCCTTCTCCTTTATCCACATAGACTACCTGCGACGTGCCGGTATCGATGACCGCTGATTCCGGAACGACAAGCTTTTGACCAAGGCTTATTCTGATTTCCACGTTCGTAAACATCTGGGGTTTCAACAGGCCTTGCGGATTGGGAAGCGTCAGGCGGATCTTCGCTGTCCTGGTATCCGCGGACATTGTGGGATAAATATAATCAATCTTCGACGATAGTTCTTTCCCCGGAAAATAACTGAGGGTAATCTTGGCCTGTTGGCCGACTTTCACCAAAGGCATTTCGTATTCGTAAATATCGGCAATGATCCAGATGACAGAGAGATCGGCAATGTCAAAAAGCTTCTCTCCCGGCAGGACTTTCATGCCTTGAACGGCCATCTTCTGCGTTACAAATCCGCTGACGGGACTGTATAAAGTCAATGTGCGAAAAGGTTTTCCCGTCTGTTCGATTTGTTTGATCTGGTCTTCCGATATATCCCAGAGCCGCAGACGTTGCCTTGCCGCATCCAGCGAGACTTCGGCATCCTTGCTAAGCATAAGGCTGAGCGTATCATCTTTTTTCTTGTCGCCCGGCTGTTTTGCCCATTTTATGAGGGCCAGAAATTCCTGTTGCGTTGCCAGAAGCTCCGGGCTGTAAATTTCCACCAGCGGTTCTCCTTTTTTAATATAACGGCCTGTATAGTCTACGTGGAGCTTCTCAATCCAGCCCTCGATTTTCGTATTGATCGTTGCCTGCTTTCGCTCATCAGCCTCAATCCGTCCCACGGTGCGAATGACTTTCTGGATGGTTTTCAGGGAAACCTTGACGGTCTTTACCCCGATGAGCTGCTGTTGTTCTGGAGAAATATCCACCTGAGGAGTTTCTTCTGTCATCTTTTCTGGCGGAGCCGGTTGCGGCGGTTGAGGCTTTGCGGCCTTGGGCTTCTCCATCGCCGCCGCAGGTTGCGCAGTATGTCCTGCGTGTCCCTGAGCGAAAACAGCATTTGCTGTCATGAAGCTCAATAAAAATAACAAGCAAATAGCCGACACAGCGGAGATTTTGGGATTTTTCAAAGACCCCAAATTTAGGGGCTGTTCAGAAATGCTCAGATGCAAGGCGCGCAAAAAGCCGAACGGCAAGGCGGATAAAGATATACGTTGAGCGGTGCGGTTTGCAGTGCAACACAGCAAATGAGCGTTTATCAATTGCCTCATTTTTTTATTATTCATTTCTTTTCCTCTCCCTGCACTGAAGCCAAGCCTTCCGTAATCGCCTGAAGTCTGGCAATGGCTTTTTCTCTTTCCACAAATTGAGTCCGGTATAGGATTTGATAATCCAACAAAGTCTTGAGACGGGAAATCACGACAATTAAATCCGTTCTTCCATTGGTGTAGTCCGTAAGAGCGAGATCTACATCCCGTGTATTCTTGGGAATCAAACCGTTTGTATAAAGATCCATAAGCTTCTCCGATGATTTGAGCATGGAAAAATTATCCTGTATGGCCGCTGCAATCATCAGTTTTACGGCATCCCGCTCCTGTTTCGCCTGCGAAGAAGACGCCTTCGCCTCGCGGACCGCCGGTTCCTGCTTCGTTTTGAAGAACAGAGGGATGTTTATCGTCGCTGTTGCGCTCCACATATCCATAAAATCACCGGAGCGGTTAAAATAGGAGGCGTTAATACCGAAGTCAGGATAATATTCCCTTTGCGCCATCCGTATTTTAGCGTCGGCTGCTTCTATGATTTTATTCCGTGCTTTTATTTCAGGAGAATTGCTGAGTGCTGTTTTCACAGCTTCATCCGCATCGAGAAAGAAGGGTTGCGGTACCGGTTCATCCGGTCTTCCCAGAGGTGGTCCATTTTCTCTTCCTATCGCAGCCCGCAACATGGCTTCCAGAGACTGTATCTTCTGCCTGAACATCTCTTCTTTTTCCAGAAGCATGTATTTTTCCGTCTGCGCCATGAGCACCTCTTGCTGTATGGCTTTACCTGATGCGTAGCGGGACAGCGTCAGATCTTCTACTTTCAGGAACAGATTTTTTTTATCATTGAGCAGATCAATATTCTTGTAAGACAGGAAAAGATCATAATAGAGTTCCTTGACTCGTGCTACGGTTTTCAGTTTCAGCAACTCGTGCATGGCTTCCATGCTGTCAACATCCCGCTGGACCATTTCTCCTTTCAGCGCACGCTTGCCGGGAAAAAGAAACTGCTGCGATGCTGAAAACATCCACTGGGCACCCTGTTCTTCGCCGTAGGTGTATCTGTCGAATCCCTCATTCTGATAGCCGAACATGAGCATAGGGTCAGGAAGACTTTTCGCCTGAGGAACCCGATATCTGGCGGCCTCTATCTTCGAGAGCGAGGCCTGAATTTCAGGGCTGTTGTGCAAGGCCTCTTGTGTAAGGTCGAAAAGATTCAACGCCTGAGCGAAGGCAGACGTTCCCGGAAGAAAGAACACCAGGACAAAGATAAGCTTGTGTATAGCCCTAGCTGACATCCACATTTAGTTTTACCGACTGTGTCTTTCCGGCTCGCGTAATTTTGATATTAACTCCCCAAGCTCCCGACATGGAAAAATTGACAATTGCCAGATACCGGCTGCCGCTGAATTCGGCTTTTGCCTTGTAATTCATGGCCGGCATCCCCGGCATAGCGGGCATCCCATATTCTACCACAACCGTGGCGTCGGTTACATTGGCCCCTTTGACATCCTTGATGTTTATTTCCATTTTGTTGGGACCGGTAATGGGCGGATTCTTGTCCAGTTTCACCTCAACTGAGTAGCCGCCTGCTTTTTTCATAACCGTGTAATCCTTTGCATAAACCAGCCCCACGGCAAGCAATAATATAATTATCGCCGTAACAAATCTCTTCATCATCGGTCTCCTTTCATTACTTTTTTCAATTTAAACGGAATGTAACATTAAGGGTTAATTTCTTCAACGGTCAGTCAACAATAATTTTCGTACAACACTACTCCGCATCATAAGGTTGCAGAGACTCATTTCTGCTACTTGGCCTTTGTCTGTGGTTTTTTCGCAACAGACGAAAATTCCCCCATATGTTGCATGTTCTCGTTTATTTGCTTATTGAATTCGTCATAACCCTTCTTATACATTGCAGACAATTCTTCCATGTGTTTCATAAAATCAAAGGGCATCCAGTTTTTCTTGTATGAAAAGAGATCGAACATCTGCTTGGCTTGGTCTTGAAACATGGCCATTGTATTGCCATCGAAGGATACCTCAACCTTTTCGTATCCCTCGTCGACAGCTTTCTTGAAATCGTCACGGTTTTTCTTGTACACACTGCTTAACTCGTCCATGATCTTTTTGCCTTCATCGGTTATTCCCGGAATATGGTCGACAAAAGTCTTCATGATTTTTTCCGCCTGGTCCTGAAGCGTTACCATTGTTGAAAAGATGTTCCCAAAAGATGTCTTGTGCAAATCAACCATCTGTTTCACTATTTCCTTGTTGTCCATCATTGCCTCCTTGTGTATATTTTTGATTCGTAGATTTGAATTATCCGCGATTCTCCTCTATAGCTCCGACATCCAATAGCCGTGGATATTACAATTCTCGACTATCGTAATTTTGCCTCCCGCTTCTTTCAAATAAAAACATGCTGCCGGATATACACCCCATGGTGTAAGCTGCGTTCGGGCAATAAATTTATCATTCTGATAAGCGTCTATGAAACGAATGTAGTGCTTCTCTTCCATCGGGTGCATGACCTTGCCGATTCTTACCATTACTTCCCTACAGCCGGATTCCGGGATAAGGTTGGAACTTTTGTTAACAGTCACCGCAGGAACGTGTTTAACCTCAGCCTCAGGGCTCTTTTGACTGGATTCTTTAAAAATGGCGTCATTTTGTAAAAATTTATTTTTCCCCGCACTGCAGACCGGACATGTATCCGGCAGATTATTGAATGCAAGATGTCCGCAAACCTGGCAAATATAGATTTTCATACGTACCTCCCTGTCTTTCTTTTATTTTAATAAATTTACTTCTTTAACTGCAAATTAATGGAAGAGATGAGGTAAAACAATACTGATTAATAGTAAGGGGAATGGTAGGTATAGCCTACCATTGCTCTAATCGGAGTGGGATCAGAGACCCGGATTATAGAGCGGCGGGAGTGCACTGAAGCCTGCACGCGGGACTATATGATAACCCCAAATATGTTTTGGAGTTCATACCCGTGATTTTTTTAGCTGTCGAATGCATCAGCCCGCTTTCACGTATAAAGCAATGTTGATTTATTACTCTTCCGGTTCGACTTTCTTAAATGGCTGATTAGGAAAAAGACAATACGGGCACTCGTCCGGCGGTGCATCAGCATAATGAATCTCTCCGCACTTATCACAGCGCCAAGCCGTTTTGCCGGACTTCCCCTTATCAGTTTTCCCGCCTTTACCTACTGAAGAATTTTTTTGTTTCATTTTAAATCTCCTTTTAATGACACTCGCTGAGAGTGAAACTCGTTGAGAGCACACACGAAGTGCCGTTCGAAACGTTAGTCGAACTATGCCTTGCGTAGAACGAGTCCCGACAAGTCGGGACAAAGTTCGAAGCTAAGGGGACTGTTGCCAAACTTTATGCACGTCTTATTCACGCGGCCAGACTTTTTTAAATGCGTTGCCGGGGAAGAAGCAATACGGGCACTCTTCCGGTGGCTCATTACCATAATGAATATGTCCGCACATCTTGCAGCGCCAGGCCGTTTTGCCGGACATCTCCTTTTCAAAATCCTTCCCGCCCGTTTCGCTCTTAAGCATGGGAAGATCTTCAATGGGCGGCATAATGGGTTGATAAGCGCCAAGAGCGTAGCCGGAAACAATCATACGCTGTATCTCGCTCGTGCCTTCATAAATCATCAGAAGCCGGACATCCCGTAAAAGCTTTTCAAAAGGATACATCGTTGTGTAACCATATCCCCCGGCTATCTGCAGGGCGGAGCTGACAACTTCGTTGGCCGCTTCGGTGCAGTAAAATTTGCTGATCGATGCGTTCAAGGTAGGGTCAATTCCATTATCAGTTTCCCACGCGGCTTTCATTACCAGCAGGCGTGATGTTTCCACTTTCTGATACATCTCAGCAATTTTAAACTGGATCGCTTCATAGAACTGGAGATGGTGGCCAAAGGCACGCCGCGATTTCGCATAGTGTATGGCATAGTCCATTGACGATCGCGCAACACCAACCGCAAAAGCGCCGATCATCGGTCTTGACCAGGCAAAAGCCTTCATGGCCAACACAAATCCTTCTCCCGGTTTGGCGATTACATTTTCCTTCGGCACACGCACATCCTTAAAGTGGAGCCCTGCCGTATTGGATGCCCGCTGGCCCATTTTCGGAATATGTCGACCGGTTGAAACGCCTTTCCAGTCTCTTTCAATGAGGAACGCGCATATACCCTGGTGTTGCAGTTTCTGATCGACTGTCGCAAAGACCGTCATGTAATCAGCTATGCCGCCGTTTGTTATCCAGTATTTGATGCCGTTGAGTATATATGAATCCCCGTCTTCTTTGGCATGGCACATAATACCGGCAACATCAGAGCCCATAGTGGGTTCAGACGTGGCAAAGCATATGCGTTTATTTTCTTTGGAAACTTTTGGTAAATACTTTTGCTTGAGAGCCTCATTATCGCTAAGGACAAGCGGCGCATAACCAAGGGAATTGATAAACACAGAGGTAGCCAGGCCGGAGCACGCTGCAGCGATCTCTTCAGTAACGATAGCGCCTTCTACAGAACCATAACCCAGGCCGCCGTACTTTTCCGGCATGTCGCCAGTCATAAATCCAAGCCCGGCAGCCTTATTGATGATATGCATCGGGATTTCATTGGCTTCATCATAAAACCATGCCAGCGGGAGTATCTCTTTCAAGGCGAATTCGCGAGCTCTTTCCTGCAATGAAAGTTGTTCCGGCGTTAATGTAAAATTCAACACAGGCAAACTCCTTCAATCATAATGGTTTTAAACAAATTAATGATCGCGTCTTTTGACCAAAAATTAATGCAAGGGATAAAGGAAAACAATACTGATTAATAGTAAGGGAAATGGTAGGTAATGACTACCATTGCTCGAAAAGATAAAAATTTTGCACCATCTTTCAAATACACAGTTAACAGCGAAAAAAATCTGAATATTTCATGGCGGTTCGGTTCGCGTGAGAACTTTAGCACACACCACTCCGCTGTCGCACTTTTTTTCAGGCAAGGCAATCGTCTTTGTCTATTTAAGGTTAAAACTTTAACTTGTTTTTCAGAGAAATAAGTTTCTGCCAATGCGATCTTTCCCCGTCAATAACTTTTTGCAGCACCTTATCCTCTTTCTGGCTTAACTTACTTTCAGATTTTATCTCCTGATAAAAGAGAATTGTTTCTTTTTCAAATTCAATGCCGATATCCAATATTTCATTCTCATTTCCCGTGGGTAATGAAACCATTGCTTTTTCTATTTTATCTAAGAGGCTGGAGGCAACCCCTTCAATAAATAATCCGTATTCTCCGGGATAATTAAAACGAGGGGCATAATCTGCAACTTTCTCCAGTATCTGCCTGAGAACACCTGCATGTTTTTCTTCTTGAGCTGCCAGGAAGGAAAATACGTCCTTTGCCGGTGGTGTTTCCAGTCTGGAAGATAATTTGTTGTAAAAATCAGCGCCATGCCGTTCAATGCGCACTGCCACCTCAAGAACATCGGGAAAATTTTTAAATTTAAACATAGTTGAAATCCTCCTCGGTTCATACCCGTGATTACGCCTTCAAAGCCCTTTTCAACTTTTCGAGGCTGGAATTCCAGCCTTCTTTCATGCCGCTCTTAAGCATAGCGTCCATCTGCTCATTTGTTTCCGGTTTTGGATAGATGATCGAAAGTTTTGTTTTGCCTCGCTCCGTTTCTTCAAAAAGCACTATGACTGTCGATTCTTTCGGGAAGTTAGGATCCTGCCCAAAATCGGCAGGTTCCATCATTTCTCCCTTCTCATTGGAAAAGTAATCTGTTACGACCAGTTTCTTATTTGGCACGATTTCTTTATAGATTCCTGCACTGTACATGTCTTTATCCCACTGAGAGCCTTTCGGCCCATGCATGGCAAATATATATTTACCGCCCACTTTTAAATCCACTTTAATGCTTGGTGCGCTGAATCCTTCGGGACCCCACCACTTCGAAATGAACTTCGGCTCTGTCCATGCCCTCCATACGGCATCGCGCGATGCGTCAAAGACCTTCTCAATTACAATGCCTTTTTCATCATTCACGCCAGCTGCCTCCGCTAAAATATTTTCTTTCCTGAGATTTTCTTCGATCGGTTTCTTATTCCGGGTTTCTTCGGCTTCCGGTTCGACACCCCATTTCAAAACCGCCCAGTTCCAGAATCTTTTTTTTCAACTCCTTGTCGGATTCCCTATCACTTCCACTTTCAAATTCCTTGCGATGATCTTCAAAAAGCCTGTCCAGCGGTTTTATTATATCACCATCTTCATATTCCATAACGACCTCCTTTGATAACGCCTTGTGATTTGATATTTTTGTGAGACAAAATGGATGAATCCATCATCAAAAGCAATATTGGAAAATAGTAAGTATAATGGTAGGTAGATGCTATCAGTTGATGACGCCTATTCCCTTCTTTTGTAAAGAGGGGTGAGAGGAGATTTTTGAAAATTATTATGGGTCCCCGGAATTCCCAAGACCTGGACACCTCTATAGAGGGAATCGCCGCATAGAATCAACTCAGGAGAAATTTGATTTTATTTACTTATCCCAGGTGAACCTTTCCTGTTGCACGGCCGATCGATCCACATCAAGTTTGCCAAACTCCACAAGCACAGACTCCATCATGGGAACCGGGCCGCAGAGATAAAAGGAGGCGTTCTTGGTTATTCCGAACTTTACCAGAATATCACCGCTTAAGCGGCTCTTTTCGTAAGATACTTCCGGGTAATTGCTCCGGAAGTATCTTTGCACATCATCTTCACGGCTCAGGCAGTAAACAACTTTAAGGGATAATTCATTGGTCATTGCGTCAATCTCGTCTGAGGAGAAGACATCCTCTATGACCCTGTTTATCCAGAAAAGAACAACTTTATTGCCTGCCTTAATATTTCTAAAATGCCGGAGCACGCTTAAAAAAGGCGCAACGCCTACGCCGCCGGCCAGCAATACAATGGAAGGCTCGATGTCAATATCCTTACAAAAGGCGCCGAAAGGACCTTTACATATCAGCGAAGTTCCCTGTTTCAAATCAGGGATAGCGGAGGTGAACTTGCCCACTTTCTTAATTGTCAGACGTAAATTGGATTCTTCGGGAGCGCCGGAGATGGAAAATGAATGCGGTTCGCTCCATCCGTCCGGTCTCATAATCATGAGGGATGCGAATTGGCCCGCCTTTCTGCAATTGAACTTCTCATCGGTCACTTCGAGATACAACGAATTGATGTCGTGGTTCTCGGGCACAACCTTAATCACCTTGCACATAATTCTACTCCTTTATTTGTAATTAAGGATCGTGATTTTTTATATGACCTGAATACAAATTAAGATGATTTTTTATTAAATACAATAATAGTTTTAAAGGAGTATAGTAGTAGGGAAACGACATATATCTTATACCAATTCTAAATCAAAGCGCTATTTTTGTTGGCGTCGTTGTCGGCATCCTCAACGTATGAACAGCCTCGTCGCCTCCGCCTGCCGCCTCAATATCATCTTTGATTTAGAAACGGTATTATTTGGTTTTACTGCGATATTTTTAAGCGGCGCAGATTCAAATGGTAAGCGTTTCAGAGAGAAAGAGTGTTCAAAATAAAGGCAAAGAAAATAAGTAGAAAGCTGGTTGAAGTCGGAATTCAAAATAAGATATTCACCTGAGCCAAGAAGAGACTTGACCCTTTTGTCTACTTTGTCTCTATTGAAAACAATGTAAGAAAAAAAAGGGGACAATAAATGTTAAGGGTTAATAGTGGATGGTGAAGAACGAATGGATTTACCCTATCACCATTTGAATCAGGTGGGGACCTGGCTCGTGGAGCGCCTTGCCGAGTTCGCTGGCCAGCTCCTCCGCAGTGGTGACGTTAACGGACGGTACGCCCATTCCTTTGCCTAAGTTTACCCAGTCAATGCCGGCAAGGTCGGTGAGATGTGACGCGCACTTGCCCGGCGTCACTCCCAGCCGGCCATACTCGAGTTTCAGGATGTCATAGCTTTGGTTGGAGCAGATAAGCGTGGTGATATTAAGCCCTTCTCTTGCCTGGGTCCACAGTGCCTGCAATGTGTACATGCTCGCGCCGTCCGCCTGGAAGTTAATCACAGGCCTGTCGGGGCAGGCGATGGCGGCGCCCACTGCGCATGGCGCGCCCTGGCCAATCGCTCCTCCCGTGAGTGTAAGCAGGCTGAAAGGCGCAACGCCGGAAGTGATGGGATAGTACATAAAACCGCTTGTGATTGCCTCCTCAACTACAATTGCTCCCTCCGGTTGAAGAGCCGCGATGACCTGGCAAATCTTTTCCGGGTTGAGAGCGCCCGCAGAGATTTCAGTTTTTTTTAACGAGGTAAGCATGTCCGGATTAATAATTCTGGGCGCGTCGAGTTCATCCGCGAGGATTTCCAGGACTTCCAGCAAGTCCTGATCAGGCGTGGAGAGGTGAAACTTCCTCTGCTCTTCTTTTAAAAAGTTTGCCGGAATGCCTTCATAGCCGAAGAAGGATACGGGCTCTTTTGCTCCGGCAAAGACAAACACTTCGTACTTCGATAACATGTCGATGGCCATCTCGGGAAGGTAGGGTACGCGCTTCACATCGGGCAGTCCGGCGCCCCGCTCGATACGCGCCGGGAAATTCTCAGTGATGAGATTGCATCCGCAGGCCTGTTTTATCCTTGCCGCGGCCATCAACTCTTTTCTCCCGATATATCTGTTGCCAAGAACAAGAGCGGCTTTTTTGCCAGCACCCAACAAGACTGCCGCTTTGACCGCAGCTTTGCTGATGGACAGTTTCTCTTTTTTGTAATGAATGACAGCGCCGCTGCTGGCGCACTTTTTCGTCTGGAGATCAAACGGGACGATGAGGGTGGCGATCTGCCCGGATTGCGCGGCCCCGATTGCATCTGCCATATCCTGCCCGAGACGCTCGGAAGAGCCACAGGTGCGCTGCCATCCGGAAACGGTCTGCGCCAAAGGCTCGATATCCATGGCCAGAGGCGGGTCGGATGCGCGATGCCAGGTGGAATGCTCGCCCACCACGTTTACAATCCCGCTGTGCGCCCTTTTGGCATTATGCAGATTCGCCAAGCCGTTGGCCAGGCCGGGTCCGAGATGGAGCAGCACCATGGCCGACTTCTGGAGCATCCTGGCATAACCATCCGCGGCTCCGGTACATACACCTTCAAACAAACCCAGAACCGGTCGTATGCCCCCCACTGTATCGAGGGCAACCGCAAGCGGAAGTTCGGTCGTACCGGGATTGGCAAAACATACTTCTATCCCGGCGTCCTTTGCGGCTTTTATGATGCATTCAGCTCCGTTCATTTTACACTTTTTCTTTTGAGGTCATTATTTTCTTTTCAGATACGTAATGGCGTTAACAAAGGCGCCTTGCGGATCCTGAATGACACAAAATCGTCCGACAGTAGGTATGTCGGTCGGCGGCATATGAAGTTTTCCGCCAAGTTTCTCCACGTTTTTGGCTATTTTATCGACGTCATCAACCGTGACGTAGGTCGTCCACACCGGTGACATCCCTTTGGCCTTATCCGGCATCCCCATGATTCCGCCAATTCCTTCACCTCCGACCTTGACCACGGTGTAGGTCATGCCGGGCATTGACATCTCTTCCGTTTTCCAGCCGAACAACTTCGTGTAGAAATTTTTTGCCGAATCGACATCGGTTGTCATCAGCTCACACCAATTGAACTGTCCGTGTTTGAAGTGATCCTCCATTGTTATGTCCTCCGTTCACGTTTTTTCTTTTTCTGATATTTCCGAGCCTTTCAATTGTTTCACTGCTGCGTCATAAGCCGATTTGCTTTTTTCTATGGCTTTATCATATTCCTCTTTTGCTTTGCCAACAAGGCTCTTTGCTTTGCCGACAATTTCGTCACGCGTTTCTTTACCGCTTTTGGGTGCATACAAAATCCCTAAAACCGCACCAATCAACCCGCCAATCAGTAACCCCGCCAATAAATCTCTGTTATTGTCTGACATAAAGTACCTCCAAAATGAATTGTTTAAAGTTCATGCTCATTTTTTTATTAACTGCAAATTAATGCAAGGGGTGCGGGAAAACAATACTGATTAATTGTAAGGGGAATAGTAGGCAATGCCTACCATTGCTTTAAAAGATAGTGAGCCAAGCTGATAATGAGTCCCAAACTTCAGAAACGAAGTGTGCCGAAGCTTGCTGGACGAATTATACCTTGTGTAATAAGAATATACAAGATATCTCCCGTTGGTCGATATGACACGGTTTCATTGAAACACGACACTAGGAGCGCAGCGACATAGGATAAAAAACTTACAAATGGAATTAATAAGTAATTTCACATGGTGGCTTATGGTAAATTATTATGATTGACTCATGGTAGTTTGAAGTTCGAGTATCTGATTGGCTTCCTCAAAACTTTCGGGATCCCAGTGCGGTTGGTCATCCTTGTCGATAAGCCGGGCGCGAACGCCTTCGCGAAAATCGTGTTGCGTCATGAGAAAACGGGCAACCAACAGGTCCGATTCGTAGACTTCTTCCAGACTTTGGTGTTCATCGCGACGCAGGCATTTCAAAGTGGTTACTACTGCCAGGGGAGATCGTTCCGAAAGCCTGACGAATACTCCTTCGCACAAATCGTTTTGGTCACTGCAAGCTTTCAAGTCCTTCAGCAGATCGAGCACCGAGGTCTTACCGCCAAAATATGTTTCGACCCAGCGATCCATATCCTTTCTGTCCGGGATGTCGGGCTGAATGACAGGAGCGAGGATGCCTTTTAATGCTGCTGCTGCGGCCTTGCGGTCGGAAGGCAAATCGGATGAATGTTCGATTACGACATCAAGAGCCTCATCAAAGCGCGTGGAAGGAATGAAACAATGAGCCAGGCCGATGCGCACACATTCCGGGCCCAAAAGCTCATATCCGGTAAGTCCCAGAAATTCAGGATAACCCTTCCTGCACTTTTTGAATAGCCAACCGGTGGCTCCGACATCCGGGAAAAAACCAATTCTGGTTTCCGGCATGGCCATGCGAGTGGTTTCGTTTGCCGCCACGATATCCGCGCCGGCAGACAGCCCGAGACCTCCGCCCATGGTTACACCGTGCGCAAACACCACAACCGGTTTATGGAAATTATGAATGGCCAGATCAAGCTTGTTTTCAACCTTTAAAAAACTCATGACCGGCTCGATATTATTGTTTGTAACAGCCTTTGCCATAATTTTTATGTCCCCGCCCGCGCAAAAACCTTTTGCACCGTTTCCGCTGAAAATGACAAGTTTTACAGCCTTCTCAGATGCTGCCCTGGCAATTTCGTCGGCAATAATCCGCAACATTTCCATTGTCAGGCTGTTAATCGTTTCCGGGCGATTGAGAATAAGATGAAGAGCCGCTTTCGTGCGCCGGATAAGCACCGGTGGCGGATTGGGGCCGTTACACGTATTCATTCACGTTTATCCTCATTGCTTTGATGTTTGTCGATAAAAAAATCACGCGTCATACATAGGAAAATTGACGACAATGCCTAACGTCTGATCTAAAGAGTGAAAGTCTGATTATGGAACAGTGAATGTTGACGTTGTATGGCCCCAGAGATTGCAGGTCGCTGTAACTTCAAACACATCTCCCTTTTTAGCAGGTATTACATAAGTATAGGTGAAAATCGAACCCGTGGGCTGAGTTTTGTACATACTTTTGCTAATGAATGTCCCGTTTTTCTTGATTTCAACGAATTCAATATGATGCATACCGGCGGATAATGTGTAATGATCTATTGATACAGAAAGTGATTTCGCTTTCATATCGTAGATCAGATTTACAGATTTCGGCGCAGTCGCGTAAGTAATCTGTGGACTGAAACACAAAAGCAAAAAGACCAGAAGAACAGCCTGCAAAAATGTTGACCGAAAGATTATTTTTTTCATAACTTACTCCCCCCCCTTGTAATTAGTGTGTCTGTGTGATGGCAATGTATTTTCTAATGTTTATTTTATAGATTTCAATTTCAGAAACAATGGTGGTTAACTCAATGCAGATTGGCAGGTGAATACTACCAATGGAGGAATCACATCCGTTCGTAGAAGGGATCACTATATAGTGCTTTTTACGACATGATTGTGAGACTCAAATTTTAATGAGACTCCAATATGACAAACGAAGCGCAGTCAGATTGGTTAGTCGAATTATCCCACATGCGAAGCCATGTGGGACTATATTGCAGATCGAATTATCCTGTATAAGCATGGATATGATATTCCGCCCCAAGGGGCGGAATCAGGGTCCAGTCCCGATAGCAATCGGGATTGCCCTGGGTTCATAACCGTGATTAATCAATTTTTGACGGCATGGAAAGAAGAAACGAGCGAAGATTGGTCTTTTTATTTTTGATGCCGAGTTTCAGCCGGATATTTTTTCTGTGAAAATCCACAGCCGTTGCCGATATATTTAATAATTCGGTAATCTCTTTCGTCGTTTTGCCTTCTTTTACCAATGATGTAATTTGAATCTCTCGCGGCGTGAAATCCAGATGTTCTATCGTTAGATTGCGCAGAAAAGGCGAGATGATGTCTTTAAGATGATCTTCCATAATCTTTACACAAGACATCTGGCTCTCGTTTAATTGAAGCGTCTTTAGTTTTTCTATATAGGGTAGCGCAAGTTTTTTAACATTAGTAATAACCTTTTCTTCCAACGCCGTCCTGTCTTCGTCCCTGTGCTGTAATAAAACCTTCAAGGCGGTATTAGCCTCTTCCAGACTCTTTGATTTCAGCCGCAATTCATTTTCCGCTTTTTTACGCTCATTACGCTCGGCCAATTCGTTAAGCGCGCGCTTAACCGAAGGAACAAGCCGGGAGAGTTTATTTTTTAATACATAATCTGTTGCCCCTTTTTTCAGCAATTCTATAGCCAATTCCTCGCCCAACGCTCCGGAAACAAAGATAAAGGGTATATCAACGGATTTATCCATAACGATTTTCAGAGCCGCTTGACCACCAAAGCCGGGAAGAGAATAATCGGCAAGAATCAAGTCCGGTGAAAATTCTTCCAGTTCTTTGATAAACGCAGACCTGCCGGCAACGCGTTTGGCATCAAATTTAAATCCGTCTTGCTTTAATTCATCTTCCATTAATTCAGCATCGGCGGCCATATCTTCCAGAATTAAAATATGTAATTTGTCACTCATTGCCAAATACCTCCGTGAATAACTCTTCACTGCGCTGTGGCATTCATCCCGATCCAGTAATTAATAATATCTCTTATGTAGGAAAAATATTCATCAGCATCCAATGGCTTTACCAGATAGCTGTTAGCGCCAAGATTGTAACTGCTAATCCGATCACTCGATTCATCCGATGAAGTAAAAATAACTACCGGCAGAGACCTGGTTTCTTCATTCATTTTTAACGCCTTTAATACTTCCAGACCATTGATCTTGGGTAATTTTAGATCCAACAGAATCAGTTTTGGCAAAGCACTGATATTAAAATTTAATCCGCCTGCGGAATTAAAAAAGTATTTTGTCGCCTCGACGCCATCTCGCAGAATACATACGTTTTTGTAGATTCTCAATTCATTAAGAGCATCTATAATCATCTCTAAATCATGCTGATTATCTTCAACAAGTACTATCTCCGGATTATTCATATTATCAATCCTTTTGAAGCAATGTAAAATAAAAAGTGGCGCCTTTATCTACCTTTCCATTAGCCCAGACACGGCCTCCGTGGCGGTGAATTATTCGCTGAACGATAGCCAAACCTACACCGGTTCCTTCATAATCATCAGAGCTGTGCAAACGTTGAAATACGCCGAACAACTTATCATAATACTCCATATCAAAGCCAACTCCATTATCCTTAACATAGTAGATATTTTCATTCCCTTCCGTGTATCCACCGGTTTCCACATACGCTTTATCTATCAATTTTGTATATTTTACAGCATTCGCTAAAAGATTAGAATACACTTGCTTGATTAATGTGCGGTCACCCCATCCCGGCGGAATATTTTCAATTTTCAAGTCAATCTTTCTACCGGGATTAATAATCTGCAACTCCATCCATATATCATTGACTAAACTTTCAATATCAAGCTTTGTCATATTAAGTTCCAAACGTCCTAAACGAGAAAAGGAAAGCAAATCGTCAATCAGCTTGCCCATCATTTGAGTATTGATTCTAATCAAATCGAATTTACGTTTGGCATCATCATCGAGCTTGTCTCTTTGATCCCTTAGAATCATCCTCGTATATCCGTCAATGGCGCGCAGCGGAGCACGCAAATCGTGAGAAACGGAGTAGCTGAAACTTTCCAATTCTTTATTCGTCACTTCCAGCAATTTTGTCCGCAGTTCAATAAGTCTTTCGACTTCTTTACGTTCTGTTATTTCGCAGTGCAGAGCCTCATTCGCTATTTGTAATTCTTTTGTTCTTTCCTTTACTCTGATTTCTAATTCGTCATGCGCAGTCTTCAACTCTTTTTCTATACGTCTTAATACCGTTATATCACGGGCCGCTGCAAAAACACCCTGCACCTCTCCGGCTTCGTTTTTATATACGGTGGCATTGTATAATACTTCAGTAATCTTACCGGAAACATTTCTTATAGACAGGGGATAATCCCGGACAATGCCATTTTCAAATACCAGTTTATATCCCTCCTCGGCTTTTTCCGGTTCGGTAAAATAATTGGAAAAATTACTGCCGATCAATTCTTTTCTGGATCGACCTGTGATCGATTCCGTCGATTCGTTGACATCCATAATTTTTCCTTCATTGCTGATGGTCACCAGAGGATCGATACTCGCTTCAATCAAACTTCGGGCATATAGAAAAGCCCTTTTATCTTCCAGCTCATATTGTTTACGATAATATTTTGCCTGCTGATAACGCCAGATATAAGCGACAATAATTCCAAGAACCAATATATTGACTATGATGAAAAAAACAGTCGTCCAAAAACGCGCTCTTAAGGGTGCGTGTATTTCCTCCGTATCAACCTTAGCGACAAGAAACCATGCAGTATCCGGCACGGCCTTGATTGCCGCCAGAACACTTTTTTTACGATAATCTGTCCCGTAAACGACACCTTTCCAGCCAAGCACCGCCTTAACGGCAGGTAATGATGATGCCGTTAAGGGATATTTCATCATTAAAGGCATGTTCTTGATGTGACGCAATTCGTTAAGATAAACGACGTCGTTACCTTCACGATGTACAAGCAGTGCCTCACCCGTCTCACTGGGCACAGGCCATAATTTTATCGCCGGATATAAGCGCACATGGGGATCGATAATAATCATGACCGAACCAACATGTTTCGTATTAGCCTTTTGCATGATCATAATGGGAATAACCACAGACAGATGAATAGCCCCTGTTTTATTATTTCCGTATAAATCACTAATGATGATGTCGTTTTTTTTGACTGCTTCATCGATATCATCGAAATGACCCTTGCCAAAACCGCTGTTATAGTCCTTTAAGGCCAATTGAACTTTTTTATTTGTATCGAGTAGTAATATGTTTTTATATTGATATGATTTTTGTGTTGCAGAAAGTAACGACAAAATATTTTTTCTTGCTTCCAGCGATGAAGGATTGTTGAAATATTGCATTACATCGGACGCAAATTCATTATTTTTATAGATTACGCCTGCGTCACCGATGCGCTCACTACGCCAATTATTGATTTCCCATACTTTAAGTTCAGCAATCGCTGTAAGCTGTTGACTGGCGGCATTAGCAATGTCTTTTTTTTGGTTTTGATAAATAAAATAACCTAGGATAATAATTAATGCGGACAATGAGAAAAATATGATTAATGCCGCGAAGAGAATATTATTATTTTTCTTGGGCGGAGGATTTGTCATACCGACCTTACTTCTTCATTAAGAGTCATTTTTTCTTGTTTTAATTAATTATAAAGTCAAATCAATTTCAAAACAAGCCTCTTAATTAATTTTACTTTGAGAAAATCATTTTTATTGAAATGAGCAATCAATGCAATACCGAAAATTCTTTCCAGCGTTTGATTGGATATACTGGTTGCCAGCTTAGCACCAATCAGACCGCTAAATATGAATCCAATACAGATTAATCCGGCAATGGGAAAATCAACATATCCCTGTTTATAGTATGTCCATGCGGCAAGGATGCCTATTGGCGGAACTAATAAAGCCAGAGTGGTTTCTCGGGCTGTTTTCTGGGAAAGACCGCAAATAAAAATTAAAACCGGCACAATAATAGTCCCGCCCCCTATGCCGATTAATCCGCTTAATATACCGGACAATATTCCCAACAGAATATATATTAAGCCCAAGGATATGGACATTTCGTTATTTCTGCTTTACAAGAAATGAGAGTAGGACTTTTCTTTGATGGTTTCATCATTTGTCTTGAGCTCTAGATTGACATACCCAATTTTAGCTTCTGACCAGCAATACCTGACACTTAGCTCTTTTCACGACTTTATCGACAACGCCACCCAACAGATTTTTCAAAATGCCTGTTTTCCCATGTGAAGCAATGACGATCAAATCAATGCCTTTTTCTTCCTGATCTTTGAGTATTTCTTCATAGGGAATTCCTCTTCTCGCATCATAAATAATTTCAACACTGGAGTTGCTGTCAGTAACTTTCTTGACTTCCTGCTGCAATTTGTCTTTTGCGTTTTTTATACTGTCTTTGAGAATACTTTGCACAGTCCCTTCATTCAGACAATAATCAACGGCACACTGCTGAAAGCTGTCATCAATGACATGCAAAAGATAAATCTTGGCTTTATTTTGTTTGGCAATGTCTATTGCCTGTTTTAAAGCGTTATCGGCATAAACTGAAAAATCCGTGGGTACTAAAATCTTCTTTGGCGCGAACATAATGATGTCCTCCTTTTTTTGTTTTAGAATATATCTTTAAATTAAATTAACAATGAGGGTTGATCTGTAGGTTAGCGGTAGGATAAACCTACCAGTTTAATATCGTGTTTCATTCTTTCATATTCTTGCTTTGTGATTTCTTTTTGGCATAACGCTTTTTAAAGATATCCAAAGGTGTTGGGGGATTATCCAGACAAAAGAACGAGCTACCGCCAAAATAGTAGGGGTAGCCCGCTCTTTTCAAATACAATGATATGTATAGCACATTCTTTTAATATTTTGCTTCGACAATATCGTGAAGTCTTGCCTCGCCTGATATAACCTCAGCAAAAGAATAATGTTCATCTAGAATTTTTGTAATTTTGACTTTCCCGACCATATTTTCACTAATCTCTCCACTGGAAATAGATCCACTCGTAATGCTTGTATTTGCTTTAGATCCTACTCCATAGATTGTCCTCCAGACTTCCAGTTCCTGACCAATCGAGGCACCATCCAGACTGCCCACGCATAAATAAACACCTCTATCGGCTACCTTAACGACGCTGCCTTTTATGGCAATACCGCCGCCGCCCGTAGAATATTTTTGACATGAAGTTGTCGCACAGGAGGCCAGCGTAAAAAGTCCTAATGTTATTAAAACTATTAACAACAACCGTTTACTGTCACAATCTTTTAGCTTAATCATCTTTTTACTCCTTCCTTGAAGTTAGTCATGTTAATTTTTAATCAGGTTACACTGGCATTCTTATGAAGAAGATAAAAAATCAAATTGCATAGCCAGTTTTCTCGAACCCACTCCGTAACATTTTCGTTTATTATAAGTTTGTAATATTATTAATGCACTTATAACGAAAAGCAATGATAGTTAAACAAGTGAATAATGGTAGGCATATGCTACTACTATTTCTTCTGAAAATTCGTTGGGAGGTGCGTCTCGGTGGTGTCGACAAAACAGGTTATGCAAGCTTTTTGCTAAAGATGACATTCAGCGCCTGCGCCGTATCACAATCTTATTCCTTTTTAACGAGCTCTTCGTAACAATGCAATAAATCATTTCTCTTTTTCATGCTGTGTTTGTAAGCGGTCATCAATGTCTTATTGTCCACGATATTTTGCTGCAGCGCCCGCTACTTATGCAGTTTCTTTTTGAATTGTTTGGTCAATGCCGGAACAATCTCGAATAAATCACCCACAATGCCGTAATTAGCAATATTAAAAATAGGCGCATCCGGATTTGTATTGATAGCGACAATGACCTTGGATGTCTTCATGCCCGCCAGATGTTGTATTTGTCCGGAAATTCCGCAGGCAATATACAGATCGGGACGCACCGTGCGTCCGGTTTGCCCTATCTGATGGGCATAAGATATCCATCCTGCATCTACTGCGGAGCGCGATGATCCTACCGCACCGTCTAATACATCAGCTAATTTACGGATTGTCTCGAAACCAGCCGGACCGCCCACGCCGTGTCCGCCGGCCACGATGACGCGCGCATCAGCCAGATTCACTTCATCTTTTTCTAGGATAGACTCCACGACATGCGCTGTAATCCGGTCCACGCTCATGGCGGCTTTGATGGGAATTACTTGTCCCTGACGTTGATAATCGGCAATGGGCTTTTCGAAAACACGATATCGCACTGTGGCCATCTGCGGACGATGATTGGGGCAAATGATGGTAGCCATGATGTTGCCGCCAAAAGCCGGACGCGTTTGCAGCAATAAGCCATTCTCCGGCTCAATATCAAAACCGGTGCAATCGGCAGTAAGACCGGTGTGGAGAAGAGAAGCGACCGAACCGGCAAGATCGCGGCCACGAGCACTTGCACCCAACAGGAATATCTCCGGCTTATACTCGCTAGCCAGATTAATCAGCGTGCTCGCATAGGGAGCGGTAGTATAGAAAGAAAGGCTTTCGTCATCCACCAAAAAAACACGATCCGCTCCAAAAGAAATGGCTTCCTTGGCAATGTGTTCCACATGGTGACCCAACACGCAAGCGGTGAGGGCAACGTTACGCTGGTCAGCCAATTTCCGGCCCTGACCCAGCATTTCCACGGAAATACCGTCTGTCTGTCCATGGAACTGTTCCACCCAGACCCACACGCCGCTGTATGAGGCAAGATTCCCCGCCATTTTCAGCGGGAGTTTCTCAGGAAGACTGAGCGCATGCATCGGACATGCAAGCAGGCAGGCGCCGCATCCTGTGCATTTATCGTTGACCACCACCATATCGTCCACAAGGCTTAGCGCTCCGAACGGGCAGGCATCGATACACGCTCCGCAACCAATGCATTTATCTTTATCGATATCCAAAAGGGGCATGCTTTCTCCTTATAGAACTTTTTTCGCAATGATTTTATCGGCGAGTATTGCCGCAGATTCTTCGACGCTATCGGCTTTAATCAATTCCAGAACGCCCTCATGTTTTGGCGGGCTGAATATTTTTATCACCTGTGTCGGACTGCCTGTCAGTCCCAGGTTTGAAGGGTCTGCACCGGGTAAATCGGCAACCGTCCATGTGGGAATGATGAGTTTGGAAGCGCGGCGAATGTGAAAAAGAGAAGTCGGGCGAGGTTGGTTGATATCCTTGACCACGGTAAGGAGGGCAGGCAATTTAGCTTCCACGACCTCCCGACCTTCTTCCAGCAGTCTTTCTACTGTGAGAGCACCGGTTTCTGGATCCACCCGGATAATTTTAAAAACGTAGGTGAGTTGGGTAATGCCGAGTTGACTTGCTATGCCGGGTCCTACCTGTCCGGTGTCGCCGTCGATGGCCTGTTTACCACATAAAATTATATCGAATGCGCCCAATTTTTTAATTGCCAGGGACAGAGTGTAGGCTGTAGCCCAGGAGTCCGAACCCGCAAAAGCGCGGTCGGAAAGCTGGATGGCCTCATCCGCTCCCATTCCGACGGCTTCTTTAAGCGCGTTAATCGCTTGCGGCGGCCCGAGTGAAATAACGGTAACTTTCCCTCCGAATTTTTCCTTAAGACGAAGACCTTCTTCAATGGCGTACAGGTCAAATGGATTAATAATGCTGGAGATGCCTTCACGGATCAATGTGTTGGTCTCCGGATTAATTTTAACATTCGTCGTGTCCGGCACTTGCTTAATGCAAATAATGATATTCACCTACAGGCCTCCTGTTAAGCTGTCTTTGGGGTAAATAATTCTTTGCCCTTCAACTTTGGCAAACGACGTCAGAAGATGATGTTTGCTGTTTTTTTCATTTATGATGTCTATGACTGTAATGTTCAGGATCAGGAGGGCATCGCCGATCAGAGACCTGTGACAGCGCCATGGAAGGACTTCAGCGCACATGATCACTGTTGGTTTATCCTTGAGCATGTGGATGAGCTGGTCAAGATTCTCCTTAAATTGGGTTGTCTGCATGTAATCGGCATAGCCGCGAAAGGAGGCATTTTCCCAGGCGGTATTGATTGAGGCTTTGGTGGTATGCCGGAGTCCGCCAAGTCCCTTCAAATGGATATAGCCAATATCTTCCCGGCTTAAACTATTGCGCAGATCATCTTCATTATACTGCGGGTTATGTCCGGACGCTGCAATGCTTCGTACGTCGGCAACGGTTTCAATTTTATAGAATTGAAGGATTTGAATAAATTTTTCAATGGGCCGATTGGAGTGACCAATGGTATAAACGATGCTCATGATCATATACCCTGATGAAAATATTTTCTTTTATTTCAAAAACTATTTTACCGTCCTGTTCAATTCAAGGGTGTTATAGATGACCCATCAAAAGCAGAAGTAAAATCGCCAGAACATGTAATAGCCACCAACCCGGCTTGAATAATAAAAAATACTTCATCATGATATCCTCCTCTTATTGTGAAACTCAAATTTTAATGAGACCCAGGTTTCAGAAGCATAGTGAGACTCGCTGAACTATAGTGAAGCGTCAGTCGAACTATCCCGCAAAGCGGGAAAGTGCACTGAAACTTGTAGGTCGAATTATCCCGCGAGCGAAGCTCAGCGGGACACTAGAACAATCCCGCTCAGCGGAAGGGATATACTTCTCAGCTTGCTGAGGAGTTTATCCCTGTGATTTCCAGAAGTAAATACCGATCATATAAACGGCGGTTAACATCACCACATGCACAAACCAAAATCCCATGTTCGGAAAACGGAAAAATCTTCCTGTACGTCTTAACCCATCCGGCTGACTCACCACTGAATCCATTTCATAAAGAGCTTTGCCTAATGCAAATTTTCCCCAAAGAATCATGATGTCGGCAAACAGCGTTCCAAATAAGAAAGTCTCCAGCGTCCACACCTGCGGTGGATTTTCAATGGAAAAACGAGTCATGGCAATGGTGCCGATGATTACCGTCATGCCGTTAAGAAGATAGGCAAAAGGGATTGTTGACCGGAAAATAAAGAGACCAGGAATGATAACCACGCTGATGAATCCGGCGACGGCCGGTATCCAATGCTCCGCGTCTTGGGCAACCGGATGGATTCTCAAATGAAGCAGACAGCCACCTAATGCCAGGGAAAAAATGGCTAGAATCAAAATTAATCGCAGATAATCTTTTTTCTTCATAGGTCACCTCTCATGCTTTCGATTATTTGATCATCACCAGCAACATTTTAAAGCGATTTATAGCTTTGAGCGCGTGGGGCTTGTCGGCCGGCATAATAATCATTTCTCCTTCTTTGACTGAATACGGCTTCCCTTCAATGTGAATTTCCGCCTCGCCTTCCAGCACATAAACGGCAGCGGCAAAAGGCGCCACGTGTTCGCTGAGCCCCTCTCCCTTATCGAAAGCGAAAACGGTTATTGTCCCCGATGGTTTTTGTATGATCTCCCGGCTGACGATGGAGTGATCCTGATAGTCAGCCAGGTTTTTAATATTCAATATATCGGCTATATGTCCTGTCGGTTTAGAGTTCTCTGTCATGTTCTTTCTCCTTTTGTTCTGCGCAATGTTAATGTCCGTGCTCTGTTGTCGCACCATGCTTCGCAGCTGGATGTTTGGATTCTTTTTGGTGTTCATCATGCAATCCTTTACCGGTTGCGTCGAGATGCAGTCTTTCCACGTAGTGTGTATATTCTACATACGCCTCAACAAACTCACGACCCTGCTCAACACTCTCATCCTTGTGTTTGTAGGTAGCGGATGCACGTTCGAAACGCTTCTGAATGCCGGCAGCAACATCGCTGGTAACCATTTTTACCAGCGAATCCGAGGAACCCCGCGTCAGGGCTTTATCCGCTTCTGTAATGACGGGCTCAACTTCACCTGCCGGTTTAAGTCCGGCAAAATGTGCGCCTTCGCCGGCGCGATGAATCTTGACGAGAGTCGAAAAAAACTGATTCTCTGATGAGGCAGCGTCTTTTTTCCCTTTGGCTCTCAGCGCCCTTACAAAAGTTGCGCGCACTGCCTTTTCATCCTTCTGCTTTACCCACTTGAGAACAGGTGTGACATCTTGGGTATCCAGCGCCTTCCGGGCATCCTGAATGACAGGTCCATCCAGCGTATCGCAGTGAGCAACAGCAAAGCCATAAAGTCCCAGCGTTAGTGCGGTGACGATGACAACGAATAAAAGACCCGGAAATAATATTGATTTCTTTTCCATCGTAATGTCTCTCCATCGGCCTGAGTTATTTTGATTTTATTATGGTGACATATCGCTTTCTTATTTCTCCCGCTGGGGTTGATGACGGAGATTGTCGTATGATTCATACTGCTTTTTTATGTCGCCAAATTGTAGGCTGCCGGATCCAGCGGTGATCCGGCCGTAAAAACACGTGTGGCCAATTCCCTGTCCAACATCAAAATACCTTCTTTGGAGTTTTCTACCATGGCCAGTTCGCGGGATACTTTTTCCGTGCTTTTTTCTTCTTCGATCTGTTCCTTTAAAAACCAGGAAAGAAGGGGTTCGGATGTGTAGTCGTTTTCTTCACGGGATATTTTCGTTATATCCTTAATCTTACCTGTAATGAACTTTTCATGTTCATAGGCATCCAGCCAGGGTTCCAGCGGTTTTTTCCATATGGTTTTGATTTGCTTCAAATCCAAAAGTGTCACGATACCGCCCCGGTCAAGGATGTGATCGTAGAACTTCATGGCGTGGATCATTTCCTCATGCGCCTGGCAACGCATCCAGTGCGCCATGCCGTCCAGATTCTGCGCATGAAAGTATGCAGCCATTGATAAATAGACATAAAAAGATTCCATTTCATGTTTGATTTGTTCATTCATCGCGTTTCTTATTTTTTCTCCAATCATTTTGTCCGCCATCCTTTCTTGACTTAAGTGCAATTATTTAAATTTATGTAATTTTGTCCCCTGCCATTTAGGCCGATAATATTCTGCAAATATTATTCACACAGTTTCTTCTATATTTTGCTCATTGTATTCCGGGGGTGATTGCAAAAGACCGGCTATGAGTGTTTTGTGTTCAATAGCAGGGATATCATTTTTCAGAAAATGGCCTACAAATTTATTTATACGATACTGCATCTGCTGCCACTCCTGATCCTTCGTGTTCTGTTTCATAAAAGACCTCCTTGAAATGATATTAATGAGCCAGTTTTTCTGCAATTTGAGCAACATGCTTGCCTTGATATCTTGCAGCCTCCAGTTCATTTTCGCTAGGCATTCTTTCACCCTTACCGCCAACAATGGTCGAAGCGCCGTAAGGAGATGAACCGGTAATTTCATCAATACGCATTTGTCCTTCAAAAGCATAAGGCAGGCCTACGATGATCATTCCATGATGGAGCAGTGTATTATGGAAGCTGAGGATAGTTGATTCTTGTCCGCCGTGTTGTGTTGCCGAACTGGTAAAAACACTTCCTACTTTGCCGACAAGGAGTCCTTTGGCCCAAATCGATCCGGTAGAATCGAGAAATTGCCGCATCTGACCGCACATATTACCGAAACGTGTCGGTGTCCCGAAGATAATTGCATCAGCGGAAACCAGATCATCCGTGGTACAAATATTGATATGAGCGGTCTTTTTCTGAAAATCCAAAGCTCCCATTTTCTTCAAAATGTCATCGGACAAAGTCTCCGGCACACGGCATATTTTCACTTCAGCGCCTTTAACCTTTTTAACACCTTCCGCCACAGCTTCAGCCATTTTGTATACATGACCATACATTGAGTAATAAACTATTAGAACTTTCATATTCCTGTTCTCCTTTTCTTTTTTATAATCATTTGTTTTCATTATACGGTGATTATTTTTAATGTCATTCTTCCTTATAGATTTAATTATTGACTACAAATTAATAAAAGGGAGGAATGAAAACAATACTGATTAATTGTAAGGGGAATAGTAGGTAATGCCTACCACTGTTCAAAAATGATATACTTAAAATGGGATCAAAAAAGATTTAACTGTCTCGGTAACATTAAGTTCACTGTGGTAGCTTGTCGCATGATAAAAAGCTTCACTTGCCACTATCGTGGTTACTCAGCAGTTTAATTATTATAAAGTAACTTTGGAAAATGTTTCAAAAAAGCTATATGGCCTCATTTGCTATTTCTATTCGATCATTGACTTTTATTCTACCTCCCGTCAAAACTTTGGCGAAGATTCCTTCCCGGGGCATGACGCAATCGCCCACGGTATAAAAAATATTGCATCGATTATGGCAGACCTTGCCGATTTGCGTGACTTCCATGATGACTTTGTCCCCTATTTTCAGCCGGGTACCGACAGGCAGGGAGGGCAGATCAATTCCCTCTGTAGTCAGATTTTCCGCGAAATCTCCATACTGCACAGCAAGGCCTTTGGCCCTGATTTTTTCAATGCTTTCCTTCGCCAGAAGGCTGACCTGCCTGAGGATATTGGCTTCGGCGTGGGCGTCGTTTTCGAGACCTAGATTTTCCAGAAACAGACCGCAATTGATATTATTCTTTTTCTCGCCTTTTTTGTCAGAGATACTGACGGCCAGAATTTTCCCGCATATTTTTTTCATAAAAAACTCCCATATTTATATTAAACGCTTTTCTCCCGAATAGACATATCCTGAATTGCTTCTCACATACCCTAGCAGCGTGACATTGTATTCTCTGGCCAGGTTAACTGCTGCGGCCGTGGGTGTTGATCTGGAAACGAGAACCGGAACGCCCATCCTGATCACCTTCGTAATGATTTCCGAAGACACTCTGCCGCTCACGAACATCATCCCTGTGTTGATAAGATGCATTTGATCGTTTCTAATGAGGACGCCTGCGATTTTGTCGAAACAGTTGTGCCGCCCGATATCCTCATTAAAAACGGAAAATTTATCCTGGTGAAACAGAACGCTATGAACGCCGCCGACGGACCGGTATAGTTCGGAGCTCTGTTCGAACTCCCGCATGGCCCGCAGGATATCGGCAAGGGAGAATTTATCCACATCCGGCACCGGCAGAAATTTATCATGTTTGAGGGGATTGATGTAGGTAAAGCATTTTCCGCATCCCGACGTGACACTGCGCAGACTTTCACACTTATCAACTGATTTTCCGGCGGCAAGATCAATCATGACGGCAAAAAGACGTTCATTGTAATTGATCGATGCGATGTCCCGGAAGGAGTCAATGACGCCCTCGCTGTAAAGGAATCCGATAGCCAGTTCCTCCGTCAGTTGATTGAGGCACAGCAGAGAGGCGTATTCCGTTCCGTTGATATAAATTTTCAGCGATATCTCGCCGATAACGTCTTTCTCACCATCGCGCAGGCGAGGTACGCCGTTATCGTCAACAATTTCTTTGATGTCAAAAACAGCAAACAATCGTTCATCCATATTTTTTCATCGGTAATTCAATAATCAGCGTAGCTCATCCATTTAGAGCAACTTTTGTTTAGACGCCTGTTTCTTATACTGTTTTGCTCCGAAAATCAGATCCTGCTTCTTAATGAATACTTCTGTGTCCGGCGGGACGGAATGCGTCAGCCAGACGTTGCCGCCGATGATTGAACGCGCTCCGACAACGGTATCGCCGCCCAGAATCGTGGCATTGGCATAGATGATTACATCATCTTCAATGGACGGATGTCGCTTTTTAGATCGTAGCTTCCTGACCTCCGACTTGGATAAAGAAATCGCGCCCAGCGTGACACCCTGATAGATGCGCACGCGATTGCCGATCACGCAGGTTTCGCCGATAACGACGCCGGTGCCGTGATCAATGAAAAAACTCTCGCCGATGTGCGCGCCGGGATGAATATCAATCCCGGTTCGGCTGTGCGCGTATTCCGTCATGATTCTCGGTATCAGCGGAATATTCAAATGATAAAGCTCATGCGCGATCCGGTAAACTGTGATGGCGCGGATGCCCGGATAGCTGAAGATGATTTCATCGTACCCCTTCGCCGCCGGGTCGCCTTCCAGAGAGGCGCGGATATCTCCGGCGAGCATCGTCCGCAACGCCGGCAGCTTGCGAAGAAATTCCACCGTCAACTGATGACCCAGCGATTCGCAGTGAACACAGGGTTTCCCGTGGCGGATGCAGTCATGTCGAATGGCCAGGATCATCTGTTCGGAAAGGTTTTCATACAATGCGGTCATCTGTTGTCCTAGATAATACTCCAGATTGACCGAATCCAAACGTGTGCGGATAAAATATCCCGGATACAGAATCAGCGCCAAACGGTGGAGAATGTCAATAATCGCTTCGCGGTGCGGGATCGGTTCGGCGCTGACGTGATCAAAACATCCGCCTCGACTGCACGAAGAGACAAGCGCGTCAACAATTGCGGGGACCTCATTGCGAAAACTTTTTTCCTTCTTGATTTCATTTTTGCATTTATCGCCGTTTCTCAAACGCTTCATCATTCCTTGCTCCTATTGATTGGCGCAGGCCTGCCCCGCCTGATTCCAGAAGGGTGACATGCCCCGCAGCCGCTCAATAATGGCGGGCATTTTCTCAATGACAAAATCCACTTCCTCTTCCGTATTGTAGACGCTCAGGCTGAAACGGATGGAGCCATGCGCCATCGTAAACGGCACGCCCATCGCCCGCAAAACATGCGAGGGTTGCAGTGAGCCCGATGTGCAGGCCGAGCCGGACGACGCGCAAATGCCCAGTTCATTCATCAGAAGCAAAATAGCTTCCCCCTCCACATATTCAAAACTGATGTTGGTCGTGTTGGGCAGGCGGGTCTGGATATCGCCGTTGACACGGCTTTGCGGAATCTTCTTCAAGAGTTCCCGTTCCAGTTTATCCCGCAGGCGCCTTACCCGGATGTTTTCCGTCTCCATATTGTTTGCAGCCAGTTCGCAGGCCTTGCCCAATCCGATGATGCTCGCTGAGTTTTCCGTTCCACCGCGACGCCCCTTTTCCTGATGGCCGCCGATCAGGAAAGGTGAAAATTTTGTTCCGCGCCGGATATAAAGAACGCCGATTCCCTTCGGCGCGTGCAGCTTGTGTCCGGAAATGGACAGCATGTCGATCCTGTTGTTTTTCATATTGATGGGTATTTTACCGGCGGCCTGAACCGCATCGGTGTGAAAGAGAATGCCTTTTTCATGAGCCAAGCCGGCGGCTTCTTCTACGGGGAAGAGAACGCCCGTTTCATTATTTCCCCACATGAGACTGACAATCGCGGTGTCGGGTGTCAGGGTTTTTTCCAGGTTTTCCAGATCAAGCATCCCGTTCTTATCCACAGGCAGTTCGGTTATTTTATAACCCTGTGCTCCCAGATGCGAGCACAGAGCGCGGATTGCAGGATGCTCCACGCGGCTGATCACGATGTGTTTTTTATCCGGTTTGGTCAGTAAGGCCGAGCGAATGGCGGCGTTGTCGCTTTCCGTTCCGCAACTGGTAAAAACGATTTCATCGGGCAGAGCTCCCAACAGCGCCGCTACGTGTTCGCGAGCGTCACGGATCCTCTGGCCGACCTGACCGCCGAAGGTATGCATGCTGGATGGATTGCCGTATAATTCGGCAAAATAAGGAAGCATCGCTTCCAGAACTTCGTCGGCGACTTTTGTCGTCGCATTATTGTCCAGATAAACGGTCTTCATTTTGACGCCTCCTCAACGGTAATGTCCGGCACAACCAGTTCCCTGAGCCGGTGCTCGACAAAATCCTTCAGGGTGATATTCGACGCCTTGCAGGTTGCGCAGGCGCCGCGCAGGGCCACGATCACGCGATTGCCGATAATATCGATAATTTCAATATCGCCGCCGTCATGTTTGAGCGAGGGGCGAATTTCGCGTTCAATGGTTTCTTCAATCAGTCTTATTCTTTGAAGGTTTGTCAGTTTTGGCCTGACGTCGGATTTCCCGTCCGCCTTCACCCGCTCCAGAATCTGGGCAATGGCGTCCTGGCAGTTGCCGCACCCGCCGCCGGCTTTGGTATAATTGGTCACCTCTTCCACGGTGGCCAGATTGTTTTCGCGGATCGCCCGTTCAATTTCCTTGTCGGTAACGCCAAAGCATTCGCAGATGATTTTTGCTCCCGGCTCCAGCGCCGGAGCGCCGCGATAATTTTCAATCGCTTTTTCCAGCGCCTGCTTGCCCATCACGGAACAGTGCATTTTTTCATCCGGCAGACCGCCCAGATATTGAGCGATGTCCTGATTGGTGACCTTGAGCGCTTCATCCACCGTCATGCCCTTGATCATTTCCGTCAGAGCCGAGGATGAAGCAATTGCACTGGCGCAGCCGAATGTTTTAAACTTCGCATCCCGGATGCGTTTGTTCTCATCCAGTTTGAAGGTCAATTTCAAAGCGTCTCCGCAGGCCAGCGACCCGACCTCGGCCACGCCGTCCGGATTCTCGATTTCGCCCACATTACGCGGATTAAGAAAGTGCTCTTTCACTTTATCTGTGTATTCCCACATAAACACTCCTTAAATCTGATTTGTTGTGATGGTTAGATCAATCTGTCCCGTTTTAGCAAACCCTATAACGTATAGTATGCACCGCTTGATAAAATTTCAACCGCGCCTCATCTTTTTTTATTGTGAAACTCCAGTTCCGAAAGTGCAGTGCATCGGCATTGGTTAGTTGAACAATCCCGCGTAGCGGAGGGTATAACACCCTGCATTTTACTTTGAGGTTCATACCCGTGATTTGTGAGAACAAAGACGGCGTTAAGGGCAAAAAGATTCGGCAGAAACCGCACCCTTGTTTTTTCCCCAAGGTAATGAGCTTCCACAATCCGGATTTTTTTCCCCGCACAAAAAACTTCAAAATCCTTAATGCTTAGAAAACGGACGTTGGGTGTATCATACCACAAATACGGCAGTGATGCCGTAATCGGCGACTTGCCCTGAAAAAACAGGGCGACCCTCGATTTAATATAGGCAAAATTGGGGAATCCGATCACGACCTTCGTGCCGATGCGCAGCGCCTCCTGAATGACACAGTCCACTTTTTTAACTTCCTGCATACTTTGATTCAAAATGACATAATCGAATGATGCATCGGGATATTCCCGCAAGCCGCTTTCAATATCGTCATGAAAAACACTCAAGCCTTTTTTAACACATTCCTGAATAGCCTGATCATCAAGCTCGATTCCCTGTGCCCGCACGTGCTTGTCCCGGACGAGTGGATACAAAAGCTCGCCTTCTCCGCATCCCAGATCCAGCACGCGCGAATACGGTTCGATGATTGAACAAATAACCTTGTGATCCAGATGAATATTGTCAGATGTCATGTTTCCCCGTCACCATATAACCGTTGAACGTTTTATCCAGAAAATGTTTTATCAGCGTTGTTTGTTCCTTTATTTCCACCAGAAAAGCGTCGTGACCGTATGTGGAACTCAACTCGCAATAGGTCGCGTCCGCATGTCTGTTTTTAAGCAAACGGACAATTTCCTGCGATTGATGCGAAGGATAGAGCCAGTCGGACTTAAAGGAAATAATCAAAAATCGTGTGTTGATTGACTTCCGAAACGGAATAAGCTTCATTCCCGACAGATCGAAATAATCTATCGCCTTGGTAATATAAAGATAGGAATTGGCGTCAAAGCGCTTTACGAAATTCAGCCCCCGGTAATGCAGATATCGCTCCACCTCAAAATCAGGGTCAAATCCGAAGCTGAAACGATCGCTTTTCAGCCGCCGGGAAAATTTATCCTCCATGGATTTATCGCTCATGAAAGTGATATGACCGATCATACGGGCCACCGAAAGCCCTTTTTCGGGTTGTCCGCACCCGTAGTAATCTCCTTCATGCCAGGACGGATCCGCCATAATGGATTGTCTGACAACTTCATTAAAGGCAATCTGCTGGGGAGAGTGCTTCAACGTCGAAGCAATCACAATTGCCGAGCGGACACGATTCGAATACGAGGCGACCCATTGAAGCGCCTGCATGCCCCCCATCGAACCGCCGGCGACGCACAACAGTTTGTCAATGCCTAAATGATCGATCAGATGCCGCTGGGCATGGACCATATCGGCCACGGTGATAAAAGGGAAATCCAGTGCATAATGTTTGCCCGTAGCCGGATTGACGGACGATGGGCCTGTAGACCCTTTACAGCCGCCAATCACATTGGAGCAGACAACAAAATAGCGATTCGTATCAAAGGCCTTATCCGGGCCGATCATATCATTCCACCAGCCCACGCTGTGATCATCCAGAGATATTCCGGCCGCATGAGCATCTCCGGAAAGAGCGTGAAGGACAAGAATCGCATTGGATTGATCAGCATTCAACGCGCCGTATGTCTCGTAAGCAAGGGTGAACGGACTCAATTTTTCTCCGCTTTCGAGATTCAATTCATTGCCCGGTCCGGCGAACGTGTAATACTGCGGTTCCACAACTCCGATTGAATTATTATTCGTTCTTTCGCGTATGGCCTTCTTCACTGTTCAATGACCTTTATCCATGTTGCTTCTGAAATAACCAGGTTGATAAGTACCGTTCTCCGCTGTCCGGCAAAACGGCCACGATTGTTTTTCCCTCTGCTTCCTTTCTTCGGGCCACTTCCAGCGCGGCCCACAAAGCGGCGCCGCTGGATATTCCCACAAGAATCCCCTCTTCCTTAGCGATGCTCCGAGCCGTTTCTCCGGCGTTTTCATGAGCCACCGGGATAATTTCATCAATCAGACTTCGGTTAAGCACCTCCGGCACGAAACCGGCGCCAATCCCCTGAATTTTGTGCGGACCGGGCTTGCCGCCGGAGAGCACCGGAGAATCGACCGGTTCCACGGCGATGATTTTTATGGAAGGCTTTTTCTGTTTCAAAATCTCTCCGATACCGGTAATCGTTCCGCCCGTGCCGACGCCGGCAACAAGATAATCAACGTTGCCGTCCGTATCGTTCCAGATTTCCAGCGCTGTCGTCCGGCGGTGCATTTCCGGATTGGCCGGATTTTTAAACTGCTGAGGCATGAAACTGTTTTTATGGCTTGCCGCCAGTTCTTCCGCCTTCTCAATAGCCCCCTTCATGCCTTTTGCGCCTTCAGTCAGCACAAGTTCCGCACCCAGAATTGAAAGCAGTTGCCGCCGCTCCATGCTCATCGTTTCCGGCATCGTGAGGATCAGGCGATACCCCCTGGCAGCGCAGACAAAGGCCAATGCGATTCCCGTATTGCCGCTGGTCGGTTCAATGATCACGCTGTCCTGCTTGATCAGACCGTCTTTTTCCGCGGCCTCGATCATGGCAACACCGATTCTGTCCTTGACGCTGGAAAGCGGATTGAAGGATTCCATCTTGACAAGAATTTCCGCATTCAATCCCTGGTTCAGTCTGCGGAGACGCACCAGCGGCGTGTTCCCGACGGTTTTGGTAATATCTTCAAATATTCTGGACATAAAAGCCTCCTTCCATCATACCCTGGCCAAAGCCTGTTCAATATCGGCAATGATGTCATCAATGTGTTCAATGCCAATCGACAGCCGGATGAAATCCGGCGTCACGCCGGTAGCTAATTGTTCATCGGGAGAAAGTTGCTGGTGCGTCGTTGTCGCCGGATGAATCGCCAGCGATTTGGCGTCACCCACATTCGCCAGATGAGAAACCAGATCCAGTGATTCGATAAACGTCTTGCCCGCCTGTGCGCCGCCCTTGATGCCGAAGCCGATAATCGCCCCCGCGCCTTTGGGCAGATATTTTTTCACCCGCGGCTGTTCCGGGCTGGATGGCAGTCCCGGATAGTTGACCCAATTCACCTTCGGATGTTTTTCCAGATACCCGGCCACAGCCAGCGCGTTTTCCGAGTGGCGCGGCATTCTCAGGTGAAGGGTTTCCAGCCCCTGCAAAAACAGAAAAGCATTGAAGGGCGAGAGAGCCGGTCCCAGATCGCGCAGCAGTGCCACGCGGGCTTTGATAATGTAGGCCATGTTGCCGTTGGGCTTCAGGGCTTCCACAAAATTGATCCCGTGATAACTGGGGTCGGGTCCTGAAATCAGCGGATATCTTCCGTTGGTCCAGTCAAATTTTCCGGAATCGACAATCAAACCACCCAGCGATGTTCCGTGTCCGCCGATAAACTTTGTTGCCGAATAAACAACGATATCCGCGCCGAAATCCAGCGGCCGCAACAGATAAGGCGAAACGGTATTATCCAGCACCAGCGGAATGCCGTTTTTGTGCGCCACACCGGCCAGACCTTCAATATCGGCTACGTCCAGTTTGGGATTGCCGATGGACTCCGCGTAGATCGCCTTCGTCTTTGGTGTAACAGCCTTCTGGAACGCGTCAAGGTCATTGGACTTTACAAACTTAACCGTAATCCCGAGGCGGGCAAATGTGTAATGAAAAAGATTATACGTGCCACCGTAGAGATTATCCGCTGAGATGATTTCATCGCCGGCCTGCGCGATATTCAGCAGCGCCAGCGTAATGGCTGACTGACCGCTGGCCACTGCCAGTGCTCCCACGCCTCCATCCAGCAAGGCGATTCTCTTTTCCAGAACATCGGTGGTCGGATTCATCAGCCGCGTGTAAATGTTGCCGAATTCTTTGAGGCCAAAAAGATCAGCCGCGTGTGCGGTATCTTTGAACTGATAGGATGTTGTCTGATAAATGGGGACGGCGCGCGAACCGGTTGCCGGATCAGGCTCCTGGCCGCCGTGCAGCGCCAGTGTTTCTATTTTTAATTTTGCATCAATTTTACTCATGGAGTGTGCTCCTTTTTCAGCATTGCTTATGGTTTGTAATCAATCATTCTCTGCAGACAGGTTTGGGCCTTTTGCATGATGTCGCGGGGCACGGCAACTTCGAACCCCATTTCCTCCAGGGACCATAAGACTTTTTCCAGCGTCGTCAGTTTCATGTTGGGACATGTCGCCCGTTCCGCTGCGGGATAAAATATTTTTTCGGGATTTTCCTTTTGCATCCGATGGAGAATGCCGGTTTCCGTCCCGATGATAAATTCGTGAGCGTTCGATTCTTTCACATAACGGCACATTCCCTCGGTGGATAAAACCTGATCGGCTATCGATGTGATGCTTGCCGGACATTCCGGGTGCACCAGGACTTCCGCGTTTTTATACAGAGCCCTTTGCTGCGCGATGTCTTCCGGCAAAATCCGCACATGCGTGGGGCAAAATCCTTTCCACAAAATGAATTTGCGTCCGACGCGTTTTGCGATGTAGTCGGCGAGATACTGATCGGGAACAAAAATGATCTCGTCATCTTCGCGAAAAGCCTCGCGCACAATCTTTTCGGCATTGCCCGACGTGCAGCAGACATCGCACTCGGCCTTGACCGCCGCCGTGGTATTTACGTAGCAAAGAATTTTGGCCTGCGGATGTTCAGCTTTCAACGCGCGCAGCTCTTCGGCAGTGATCATATCCGCCATCGGACAGCCCGCGTTTTTATCCGGAATCAGAACGGTCTTGGACGGTGAAAGAATCTTCGCGGTTTCCGCCATGAAATAGACGCCGCAAAAAACAATCACGTCGGCGCTGGTTTTGGAGGCCTGAACGCTTAATCCCAGAGAGTCGCCCACATAATCGGCAATATCCTGTACTTCAGGAATTTGGTAGTTATGCGCAAGAATGACGGCATTTCTTTCTTTTTTCAGCCGATTGATTTTTTCAACAAGTTCCATGCAATGCCTACTAAACAAAGTATAAAAAATAATGTGGTTGGTTTATCGGGTACAATACGAAGTAAGTTTTCAAAAATTCTTTTGACAGCAACTTGCTATAAGACCTCATCGATGATTCCGCCGCCCAGAACCCGGTCGTGATCGTAAAAAACCACGGACTGTCCGGGAGTAATGGCCTCCTGTTCTTCGACAAATACGACTTTCAATTTTCCGTTTTCTTCCCGGACTTCGCAAAGCGCTTCTTTTTTCCGGTATCTGATTTTCGCGTGTACCGGTATGGGCCACTTTTCAGCCAGATTGTTCACATCCGCGGCGACAAGACCTTTCCCCATTAAATCTTTTTTTTCACCGACAACGATGCGGTTCTTCACCGGATCAATGGACACAACATACAGCGGCGTGGGATGGCTGATGCCCAGGCCTCCCCGTTGTCCGATCGTGTGAAAGATAATTCCGCGATGATTGCCGAGAACTTTCCCGTGCACATCCATGATCGGTCCCGGCTTGCTTTCCCGTATTCGTTCCAGAAGAAATGCCTGAGAATTTTTCTGCGTGACAAAACAAATATCCTGACTCTCCTGTTTTGCCGCCACGGGAAGGGAATGCTGTTTTGCTAAATTTCTCACCTCATCCTTTGTAAATTGAGCGAGAGGAAATAATATATTGTCCAACCTCTGATAAGGGATCGCATAGAGAAAATAGGTCTGATCCTTCTTTTTATCTTTTGGTCTTTTCAGAAAAGAACCGTTTTCATTTTTTTCAATGGCCGCGTAATGACCCGTCGCAAGAAAATCAAAGCCCAGCGCCAGCGCTTTCTCCAGAAGCGTGCCAAATTTCAGATGACGGTTGCATTCTACACAGGGATTGGGCGTTCTTCCTTTTTGATATTCGCTGATGAAATGGGCGATGACCTTTTCTTCCAGCTGGGAAGCGTAATCGAAAACATAATGAGGAATCCGAAGCCGGTCACAGACTCTTTTGGCGTCCTCAATCGCCGAAGCGCCGCAGCACTTAGCGTCATCTTCAGTCGAAATACCCAGACACATCGTCACGCCGGAAACATCATAACCTTCATTTTTGAGCAGCAGAGCGGCAACGGAGGAATCCACACCGCCGCTCATGGCCATTAAAACTTTTTTATTCATTCGTTCTGCTCGCTCCCTAAAAAATTATATGGAAGGACTGACTGACTTTTCCCATTTATCTTGATTCATCCTGACAAGCTGTTCCAGCGTTATCCCGCTCAAGGTCTCTGATATCTTACCACCCAGCATGGCCCAAATATCATGACTGGCGCAGGTGCTGACCCTGGAGCAGGACTTGGGATCTTTCAGACAATCAACCAGACAATCCCCTTCTAGAACATCCACAATATCCTTGAGCGTTATCTGTGATGGGTCCCGGGCCAGTGTATAACCTCCGGACGCCCCCCTTACAGAGTTAACCAGTCCGACTCCTTTGAGAGGGATTATTATAAGACTGAGATATTTCTCGGAAATATCCTCTTCACGGGCAATATCCTTAAGAAAAGTATTGCCTTTCCCGTAATTTCTGGCCAAAACCAGCATTAATCTCAGCCCGTAGCGGGATCGCGTGGAAAGCTTCATATCGTCACTCCTGCATTAATTACTACAAACACTATCGATTAACTAGTGATTAATCTACTCAGCATTGGTTGTCAAGGATTTTTTTGTAATCAAAAAAAATAAGATAAAAATTGGAAAGCGTTTGATGTGCCGATGTTTTGATTAATCAGTATCTTGTTTTTATTTTAGTCTTCCCGGTTTCTTGAGCGACAGGAAATCAAATCACCGAATTTATTTATTTCTTCTTTCGTCAATGTCTCCCGGATAACTCATCGCACCTTCTCCGCGCTCACGTGTCCGAACGCGAATGACATCCTCCACCGGCGTGACAAAAATGATACCGTCGCCCGTCTCGCCGGTGTAGGCCGCTTTAAGAATCGTCTCCAGAGCCGCTTCCAGGTTGCGTTCGTTTAAAACAATGTTGATCTGTATTTTGGGTAGCAGATTGACCTGATAGGTTCCGGCGCGTCCGACCAGTTGGACGCCGCCCTGGCGGCCATGCCCCCTCACTTCAAACATATTCATGCCCACAATGCCGATCTCTTTAAGGGCACACATGACATCGTTCACTTTATCTTCGCGAATAATGGCTTCGATTTTTTTCAGCATGGTAACCTCTCCGGTTTAAAAATAAAAAACTGATCGCTGTTTCCGTCCAATCATGTTCTGTCAGTAGGACCGTTCTCCGTGTGAACTGATATCCAGTCCCACCTCTTCCTCCATCGGGCTGACGCGCAATCCGATGCTCATGTGCAGAGCCTTGGCCAGAATATAGGTCATGCCGAAAGAGAAAAGTATGGTAACAATGACGGCAATGATTTGAATTGCAAGCTGGTTGGGGTTGCCGAAAAACATGCCGTTGGCGCCGTCGGCGTTAACGGCCACGGTAGCGAATAATCCTGTGGCAACGGTACCCCAAGTGCTGCCCATGCCGTGGCAGGCCCAGACATCCAGAGACTCGTCCAGTTTGCGTCGTTCCCGAAAACGCATGGCATAATAAGCGAGAGGCGCAGACACGGCTCCGATCACCATCGCGGCCAGAGGCGTCACAAAACCGCTGGCCGGCGTCACGGCTGCGAGTCCCACAACCATGCCCGTAGCAATGCCCAGCGTGCTCGGTCTTCCGTCCAGCCAGGAAAGCAGCATCCAGACCAGACCCGCAGCCGCCGCGGACGTATTGGTCGTCACCAGGGCGTTCACCGCCACACCATTGGCCCCGAGGGCGCTGCCCGCGTTAAACCCGAACCAGCCGACCCAAAGCAAACCGGTTCCTAAAACCGTAAGCGGAATATTGTTCGGCTCCATCGGAACGCTTCCGTGGCCCTTGCGCGGACCGATAACCAGGGCAAACGCCAGGGCGGAAAAACCGGCGGCAATATGAACGACCGTCCCTCCGGCAAAATCCAGAACGCCCATCTGTTTCAGCCATCCGCCCTGCCCCCAGACCCAGTGACAAAGAGGATTGTAAACCAATGTTGCCCAGAGCAGGCTGAACATCAGGAAGCTCTTGAATTTTACACGTTCCACAAAAGCCCCTGTAATCAGCGCCGGCGTAATGACAGCAAACATCATCTGGAAAGCGGCGAAAAGTTCATGAGGAATGGTTTTCGAGTAAGCGGCGTTCGGTTCGGCGCCGACGCCCTGAAAGCCGATGTAATCCAATCCGCCGATCAGTCCGCCGATATCCGGGCCGAAAGAGAGAGAGTATCCGAAAAGAATCCACTGCACGCCGATCAGCGACATAAAGATATAACTTAACGTTAAGGTGGATAGAACATTTTTTCTTCTAACCATGCCGCCGTAAAAAAACGCCAGGGCGGGGGTCATCAAGAGCACCAGAGAACAGCATACCAGTATCCATCCTGTATCGCCCGCGCTTATCTGTACATCCATAATGTTCCTCCCGATGAAAATGATTAATAAATAGCAATAATCCTGCCATGATATATTCTCTATAAAACACGAGGGGTTACATATTCGATGCAGGAACGAAAAATTACACGTTTGTGCTCTTCGCCTGAAAATAGGACACAATTGTAACGGCTTAAAATCAGGAACCTTTCAGTGATCAAAATTCTTAAGGCAACCGGCGTCCATGCCATAAAACAGTTCAGGAGGGACCTTTCAACATTCAGGATGAAATAGATTTCCGGCTGTAGGAATCACGATTTCATCATTGACAGGCAATCCCGTTGTACCTATACTTTCCAGGCCTTAAATAAAAATACTCCAAGGAGAAAACCATGACCGCACCGCTCGTTATTGCCATGTCGCAGGGGAAGGAAATTACATTACTGCCGCAAATGGCCAACCGTCACGGCTTGATTACCGGAGCCACGGGAACCGGCAAAACCGTGACGCTGCAGAAAATGGCCGAATCCTTCGCCTCCATCGGCGTCCCCGTTTTCATGGCTGACGTCAAGGGCGACCTTTCCGGCATCGGCGCGGCGGGCGTTGCCTCGGAAAAACTGCTCAAACGTCTGGAAGGCATCGGCGTGAAAGATTACCAGCCGCGGGCCAACATGACGGTTTTCTGGGATGTATACGGAAAATCCGGTCATCCGGTTCGCGCAACCATATCCGATATGGGACCGCTGCTGCTGGCGCGTCTGCTTAACCTCAACGACACGCAATCCGGTGTTCTGCAGATTGTCTTCAAAATCGCCGACGACAACGGATTGCTGCTGATCGACCTGAAAGATCTGCGGGCCATGGTTCAATTCGTGGGGGATAACGCCAAAAAATTCAAGACGGAATACGGGAATATTTCGACCGCTTCCATCGGCGCGATACAACGCGGTCTTCTGACCATCGAAGAGCAAGGCGGCGATAAATTCTTTGGCGAACCGATGCTGGACATTTCGGATTTGATCCAGACGGACGGCGAGGGACGCGGGGTCATGAACATTCTGGCGGCTGATCAGCTCTACAACAATCCCAAACTGTATTCGACTTTCCTGCTCTGGATGCTGGCTGAACTTTTTGAACAACTGCCGGAAATCGGCGATCCGGAAAAACCCAAACTGGTTTTCTTTTTTGACGAAGCGCATCTTTTGTTCAACGACGCGCCCAAAGCGCTTTTGGAAAAAATCGAACAGGTGGTGCGCCTGATTCGCTCCAAAGGAGTCGGTGTTTATTTTGTCACCCAGAATCCGCTGGATATCCCGGATACGGTTCTGGCACAATTGGGCAATCGTGTTCAGCATGCCCTGCGCGCGTTTACACCGCGTGATCAGAAAGCGGTTCAAACGGCTGCCTCAACCATGCGCCAGAATCCGGCCTTCGATGCCGAAAAGGCGATTACCGAACTGGGTGTCGGGGAAGCCCTGATTTCCTTCCTTGACGAAAAAGGGCGACCGAACATCGTAGAGCGCTGCAATGTGATTGTTCCCTTTTCACGCATGGGCGCCATGACGCCCGATGAGCGCCTGGCCGCTATCAAGGCTTCCACAATTTACGGGCATTATGAAAAAACCGTCGATCGTGAATCCGCCTACGAAAAACTGCGGGAAGCACCGCAGGAAGAGGAAACGCCTGAAGAAAAACCGGCCATTAAAGTGGAACGTTCCGCTGCTCCGGCAAAGAGTGAAGATGAGAAGGACAGCGGTGGCATGGGGGATGCGCTCAGCAAAATTATTTTCGGCAGCAAAGGCCCCCGCGGAGGACAACGAGAAGGCATGGTGCAGGCCGCGGCCAAAAGCGTGGCTCGCAGCATCGGTTCTTCTTTGGGACGCCAGATTATCCGCGGCGTGCTCGGCTCAATCCTGGGCGGTTCGCGCGGTCGCTAATAAAAAATTTTCCGATTTAAACGCACCGAAAATCTTGTGAAGAAACATTTGCTTTTCACAAGATACTGATTTAAAATTCAAATCATAACTCAATAGCGATGTTTGAAAAACTGCAAAAGCAATCGTTTGTCATCCTTTGCATTTGCAAATGAGGCAATGCCATGACAATCCGTCTTTCATGCGAGCCATGTAATTTTGTCTTTTCTTTATTGTTTACCAACAACTTATCCGGAAAAATTGAAGGATCGGGACCCTCATTTTCCACCCTCAAAAAACAGGATGACAGATAGAATATTTTTCAATCACAGACGGTTTGTTGTCATCAAAAGGATGTTGCCATGATTGAAATTGATATGAGGATCATTTTTGCCGAGTACGCATTGTCTGTATTGCTTTGCCTGATTGTCATGGTTTCGCTCTGGTGGCAAAACCGCAAACGTTCTCCGGAAATTATTCTTTGGCTTATCGATTATATTCTTCAATTTGCAGCCATTACGCTCATCATGTTGCGGGGCATCCTGCCGGATTTCGCAACAATCGTCATCGCCAATCTCTTTATTGTCGGCGGAACGGTGATCCTTTACGAAGGCCTTTGCCGGTATGTGGGACAGGAAAGCCGTCAGAAACACAATTATGTCATGCTGGCCATTTTCATCGCGGTTCACGTTTTCTTCACATCTATTTACCCCCATATGGGTTTGCGCACGATCAATTTCGCAGCCGCGCTTTTTTATATCTGCATCCAGGGCGCCTAGTTGATGCTGCGCAGGGTTGACCCCTCTATGCGTCAGGCTACAAAAGCAACGGGAGTTGTTTTTGCGGCATTTTGCATTGTCAATGCCATCCAAATCGTCATGAATTTGATTAAAACACCGTCCGACAACATCTTTGTATCCGGCTCTACAGGCGTCATTGCGGTTCTGATTTACGAAACACTCTTTGTCGCCTTAACATTTTCTCTCTTTCTGCTGATCAGCCGGCATCTCGCCATAGAACTGGAGAAAGAACTGGCTCAGCGGATGCGGACCGAAGAGGCATTACGTCAAAATCAGGAAAAATTTGCCAAAGCGTTTCAGACATCGCCCTATGCCATATCCATTACGCAGATGAAAGACGGCAAATTCCTGGATATTAACGACGCGTTTGTCGACATTACAGGTTACTCGCGTGAAGAAATTATGCAGGAATCATCCATGGCATTGAATCTCTGGGTGGATAAGGAAGATCGCGAAGAGATGGTTTCCATTCTCCGGCAGGGATTGCCGGTCGTACGAAAAGAGTACAGGTTCCGCAAAAAGAACGGAGAGATATTGACCGGTTTGTTTTCGTCTCAGGTTGTCAACATCATCGAGGAGCCCTGTCTTTTATCCAGCATTAACGATATCACGGATCAAAAGCAGGTCGAGTGGACACTGAAGGAACGGATCAAGGAATTAAATTGCCTCTATGGCATTTCGGCTCTGCTGGATGAGCCCGGCATGTCATTAAACGACACCATGAATAAGGCGGTCCGGATTCTGCCTCCGGCCATGCAGTTTCCCGATATAGCAGAGGCCCGGATCATTCTGGAAGAAACCGTTTTCCGAACAAATCTTTTCCGGGAAACGCCCTGGATACTTACCGAAAAAATTATCGTTAATGACAAACCGGAAGGTCAGGTTGACGTCTGTTATCCGGCGGAACGGTTTCAGGCGGAGGAAAAGCCGTTTTTGGATTCCGAGCAGCAATTGCTTAAAGACATCGCCGAACGGTTCGGCCATTTTATTGAGCAGAAACGCGCCGAGGAACAAATCCAACGCAATGCAACGCGTTTAACCGGCCTCTTAAATATCATGCAGCACCGCACCAGGACAACGCAGGAGTTCCTGGATTACGCGCTTGATGAAGTTATCAGACTCACGGAAAGCAAGATCGGTTATATTTATTTCTACAATGAAGAAAGCCGGCAGTTCATTCTGAACACCTGGTCAAAGGATGTCATGAAAGAGTGCACGATCGCGAATCCGCAGACGTGTTATGAATTGGATAAAACGGGAATCTGGGGTGAAGCGGTGCGCCAGCGCAAACCGATCGTTGTCAACGACTTCCCGGCCGATCATCCTCTCAAGAAAGGGTATCCTGAAGGTCATGCGCCGCTCTCCAGGTTTTTGACCGTGCCGGTTTTCAATGAGGATCAAATCGTCGCCGTGGTGGGAATCGCCAACAAAGCCCGCGACTACGACGAATCCGATGTGCTGCAACTCACCCTGTTTATGGACGCCGTCTGGAAATCGGTGGACATTAAAATGAGCGAGGAAAAATTGCGCAAAAGCGAAGAACGATTCAAGCAACTTGCCGAAGTGTTTCCCGAAACGATTTTCGAGGCGGACACAAAAGGCAATCTCACGTACGCCAATAAACACGGCCTCGAACACTTCGGCCTGACCCAGCAGGATATTGCCAGCGGCGTAAATATTTTCGATTTTGTATCACCGCATGATCGCCCATTGGCCCGGGAGAGAATACAGCGCAGAATGCAGGGCACCCAAAAGGGATATCTGGAATATCAGGCTCTGAAAAAAGACGGCAGCCCCTTTTACGCCCTGGCTTTATCGTTGCCGATTACGGTAGACGGCGCACCGGTCGGCATCCGCGGATTCATTCTGGACATTACCAAACGCAAGCAGGCGGAAGAGGCGCTGAAACATAACGAGGCTTTTTTGAACACACTGCTGAATTCGATACCAATCCCTGTTTTCTATAAGGACAGAGAGGGGCGATACACGGGATTCAATAGAGCGTTTGAAACATTTTTCGGTGCTACCAAGGAGCAGTTGGTCGGCAAAACCGTATTTGACATTAATCCGCCGGAGCTTGCGAAAATCTATCATGCCAAAGATAATGAACTTCTCGAAAGTGGAGTGGAACAGCATTACGAAGCTCAGGTAAAAAACATACGGGGGATGACAAGAGATGTCATCTTCAACAAGGCCGTTTTCACCGACAATCAGGGAAACGTCAACGGACTGATCGGTGCAATTCTGGACATTACCGAACACAAACAGTTGGAGTCCCAAAGGGAGGCTGCGCTCGAGGCACTTCGTGAAAGCGAGGAACGGATCCTCTCCATTACTAATTCCGCTCATGAAGCGATCATGATGATGGATAACCATGGAAGCATATCTTACTGGAACCCGGCCGCTGAGCGCATTCTCGGCTACACCAAAGAAGAAGCCATGGGAAAGAATCTTCATCAATTAATCACACCGGAGAGATTTCTCTCTGCTCATCTTGCAGCCTTCCCGGAGTTTCAGAAAACGGGACAGGGGAACGCCATCGGCAAGACACTGGAACTGGCGGCGCGCCGGAAAGACGGCATTGAGATCGATGTAGCGTTATCTTTATCAGCGGCAAAAATTAAGGAAACATGGCATGCCATCGGCATTTTGCAGGACATCACCGAACGCAAAAAGGCGGAAGAGGCGCTTCGTAAAAGCGAAGAAAATTATCATTTTATTGCCGATCACACCGCCGACCACATCTGGACGATGGACATGTCCATGCGCTTTACGTATTCCAGCCCCTCGGTGATCAAAACACTGGGCTACACGGCTGACGAATTCATGGCGCAAAGCATTGACGAGTATTTCACGCCCGAATCGCTGGTTGACGCACAAAAATTGCTGGAGGAGGAACTCGAACGAGAAAACGATCCGAACGCCGATCCGAACCGCAGCCGCACCCTTCCATCCCAGCTCCGCCATAAGAACGGACATTGGGTCTGGCTGGAAAGTTCTCTGACGTTTATTCGCGATGCGTCCATGAAGCCCGTCGGTGTTTTAGGGGTCACCCGCGATATCACCGAACGCAAAAATTCCGAAGAGCAGATCAAGCATCTGGCGACGCACGATCTATTAACGGATCTGCCCAGTTTGCGATTGGCCAGAGATCGCATGTCCGCGGCAATCAATATGGCTCGCCGTTATAAAAAAATTGTGGCTTTGATGTTTGTGGATCTCGACGGTTTCAAAGGGGTCAACGACACGCTCGGCCACGATGCCGGCGACTATGTGCTCAAGCAGGTTGCTCAGCGTCTGCTTTCCTGCGTGCGCGAAACCGATACGGTCGCCCGCATCGGCGGAGATGAATTTTTGATCATCGCCACCGAAATCAACGCTCCCGAGAATGCCGCGCAAATTGCCAAAAAAGTAATTAAAATTATAGCCCGGCCTTTCATGTTCAATGGACAAAAAGCGAGCATCGGTGCAAGCATCGGCATCGCGCTGTTCCCCGCTCACGGCGACAATATGGATCAGCTGATTAAGGAGTCCGACAAAGCCATGTACCGGATTAAAAACTCCACCAAAAACGGATTCTGCTTTGCAGATCCTTCCAATTAGGTTCTCTTCAGCCGCCCGGTATCACCGTAAATGCGTTTCATGTCCGGCAACTCGGTTGCATAATAGTGAACCCAGATATAGAGATGGTTGAACAGCGCGACGCACAGCGCTGCCGTCGAGGCATACCACAAGGCGATTGCCCATAAAAACAGAAATCCGTACGCGTACATTCCATTGTCTGTAAAACGGAAAATTCCCCTGCGCACAAGCGGCAGCATTCGGTATTTTTCCTCAAAATGATCGGCGCCCAGAGCGCGCGTAAAACCGAAATATCTTATCACGGAGTAGAGCAGATAGATTGCAGGAAGCAGCAGAACGACGGCAAGCATCCGGAGAACGGCGATGTCCATGAGCAATGTATCCCGGTTTGATATTGCCAGAGCGAAAACAGCCGCCACTCTAAAAGACCCCAGCATAAAAAAAACAGAGGCATACACGGGAAAGCTTAATTTGCCGAAGACGTTGTCCAGCCATCGTCCGTAAAGCTGAATCCGCCAGCAGAACCAAACGAACACCTGATGCGCAACGGCGAACCCGATCGCCGTCCAAAACCACTGCGGCGTGCCGATACCGCAGAATTCTCCGCTACCCATACCCTCCAGCGTGAAAGCCTGCCTTGCTCCGAAAAGCAGGAGGACAAGAGCAAACACATGCAGCCATTGTTTTTCAAAGATAAGTTTCACCTGAAAAATAACATTCCCGTATTCTTTTCGAGTATCCTTTTAACATATTCTGCTGAACAAAAAAACAATATCCCGTCTAAACCCATTGACAGACGGGGATCTTATTTATATACGGTTGCAGCAATTTATTATCAGATCATGCTCTAGCCGGAACGATACGGCATCCAGATCTGCAAAAGGATGTCGTATGAATATACGTTTTGATTTTGAAAAATCTTCTTTATGCTTTGATCAACCTGTTTCCATCATCCGTTGTTCTTCGTTTCAGGATGTTCCTCTCGCTTTTAAAAAAATCGAAGATGCGCTGACCCGAAAATTCTATGTTGCCGGATTCTTTTCATACGAGCTGGGCTATGCCTTTGAGGAAACGTTTTCTTCTTACAACCTGAACGGTTTCCCGCTCATTTATGTGGGATGTTACGAAAAACCTCATCCGGATAAAGACCTGTTTGCCGGCGACCATCGCGCGGGCACAGTCAAAAATATGCGATGGAATATTTCCCGGGATAAATATTTTGAACATATCGATATTATTCGTTCGTATCTGCAATCCGGCGATGTGTATCAAATTACTTATTGCTTGAAAATTCTTTTTGATTTTCAGGGCAACGCTTTTGATTTGTATAAAAAACTGTTCTCTATTCAGCCGGTGCCCTATGCCGCATATATCGAAACCGACTCATACAGCATTGCGTCGCTTTCGCCGGAATTATTCCTGTATAAAAAAGGAAGTTCAATCCTGTCGAAACCCATGAAAGGAACATGGCCGAGGGGGAGAAACTTTTTCAGCGATATCGCGGCCAGATATCAATTTTATCATGACGAAAAGAACCGGGCCGAGAACGTGATGATTGCAGATTTGCTGCGCAATGATCTGGGACGCATCGGGAAGAATATTCATGTGCCGCGTCTGTTCGAAGTCACTCCGTATAAAAAACTGTTTCAGATGACCTCGACGGTTGCGGCGGATATCGAGCCGGATGTGCCGCTGTATGATGTGTTCAAAAGCCTTTTCCCGTCCGGGTCGGTGACCGGCGCGCCAAAAATCCGGGCCATGGAAATCATTCATGACCTGGAGCGCGAACCACGCAATATCTATACAGGCGCCATCGGGTACATTACACCCGACAAAGACTTGTGCGTTAATATACCCATACGCACTGCCCTGATCAATAAAACCAATGGAAGGGGCGAGATGGGCATCGGCGGCGGCATTGTTTGGGATTCAACGGCCGAGGGAGAATGGGCGGAAGGAATTTTAAAAGCGAGATTCTTTACGGATTGCCTGTTTTGCTCAGAGCAAAAAGAGCGCTCCGGCTCATGCGAATGGGGAGAGACTCCTTGATGGCAAACCCCAATTGCTTTGCCATTTCCACTGTCTGCGCAAAATTTTTCCTGGATACATGGATTCGCGGTTCGACCAGAAGAAAAAGCCCATCCGGTTTGATCAGATCACGAATTTCCGAGAGAAACTTATTTTGCTCAGGGACTTCGTGCGCCATCCAGAAAGCCAGAACAAAATCAGCCTTCTGATTAAAACCGATAGAGTCCGGACCGGCCAGATGGGTTTTGATTCTATCGGCAACACCTTTCCTTTGTGCGCGCACAGTCAGGGCGGAGAGCATTTTCTGCTGAATATCAATAGCAATAACCTTCCCTGTTGGACCGACCAGTCTGGTCAAAGGTATGGTGAAATAGCCCATGCCCGGTCCGATATCAATCACCGTGTCACCTTCGTGAACATAGGGGCTTAGAATTTCAATCGGATCATGAACAAGTTTGCGCAACGGATTGTCAAACGTAAAACACAACCACCAGGGACAGACATGTTTTTTGTTTAATGGTTTTTCCATCATTATTTTTCAAAAGATAATTTTCAGATGCGATGTCTTATTGTTTACGCTCATTTTTTACGAAATTCAAACATTTATTGATCCTGTCGTTGTATCGTATATCATTAGACGTCCGTCTGTAAATATTCCTTTGACACCTTGTGATCTTCTCCTTATACTTTGATTATCATAGGACCATAGGGTGTATGGAGGATATTGATGTCGCACGAATCCGTATCGCAAACCATGGCTCACCTTCGGACTTTCTTCGACTCGGGAAAAACACGAAACATTGATTTTCGCATTGCCCAATTGAAGAAGCTCAAGGAAGGCATCCGCAAATACGAACCGGCCATTATGGCGTCTCTTTACGACGATTTGCGCAAACCGCCCTTTGAATCCTACGCGAGTGAAATCGGGATTCTTTACACGGAAATCGATCACATGATCCGGCATCTTGCGTCATGGTCACGTCCCCGGCGCGCGGCGACACCGCTTATTCATTTCCTGTCGCGAAGCCGCATTGATCAGGAACCTTACGGAGTCGTTCTGATTATCAGCCCCTGGAATTATCCTTTCCTGTTGGCCATTACTCCCCTCATCGGCGCCATCGCCGCGGGCAATTGCGCGCTCATCAAACCTTCCGAGTTTTCTCCGTCCACGTCTCAAACCATTGCCAACATGGCAGAGGAGTTATTCGAAGCCGATTACGTCACTGTTTTTCAGGGAGAAGCCCAAGCTACGCAAAAACTTCTGGAAGAAAAGTTTAATTATATCTTTTTTACCGGCAGTACAACCGTCGGACGGAGCATTATGAATGCGGCAGCCCGCCATCTTACGCCGGTGACGCTCGAGTTGGGAGGCAAGAGCCCCTGTATCGTTCATGAGGATGCCAGCCTTAAGTACGGAATGAAAAGAATTGCCTGGGGGAAATTTTTCAATGCCGGACAGACGTGCATCGCTCCGGATTACGTTCTGATCCACAGCAAACGAAAAGATGTCTTTATCGAAAAAATGATCAGGACGATTTATTCATTTTACGGCGAAGATCCGATGAAGAGCCCGGACTATGCCAGAATCGTCAACGAGCGGCATTTCAACCGTCTCGTCGCTCTGATGAAAAACGGACGGATGCTTTACGGCGGCAAATATCTCAGCAAGGATTTATACATATCCCCTACCATGATTGATCAGGTTTCTCCGGAAGAGCCCCTGATGCAGGAGGAAATTTTCGGGCCGCTTCTCCCTGTGATCGAATATGACGATATTGACGAAGCCATCGCCTTCGTCAATCGCAAGCCGAAGCCGCTGGCGCTTTATTGTTTTTCGGAAAGCAGGACGATTCAGGACAAAGTGCTGCGGGAAACGTCTTTTGGCGGCGGCTGCATCAACGACACAATTTCTCATATCGGCAGCCAGGAACTTCCGTTCGGCGGAGTCGGGGAAAGCGGCATGGGCGCCTATCACGGCAAGGCAAGCTTCGAGACGTTCTCCCGCCGGCGCGGCGTTTTATTTCGTTCAAATCTGGTGGATATACCCTTGCGTTATCCGCCTTATCGTGACAGAGTATCGCTGTTGCAATTTTTATTCAGGTTTATCAGATAGATGTTTCACGGTCTAAAAAAAGGATGCGCTTTCATCCGCAATGTTATCCGGGAGGTAATGTATGGCTGAAAAAACAATAATTAAACTGGGCAAGTCTATTAAAAATTTTACCCTGACGGATCAGTTCGGACAGGACTTTGTGCTTTCCAACATGAAAGGCCGCCGCGTGCTTTTGTCCTTTCATCCGCTGGCATGGACTGCCGTTTGCGCCCGGCAGATGCAGTCCCTGGAAAAGAGCAAGAAGATATTCGATAAGCTGAACACGGTTGCCGTCGGCCTGAGTGTGGACAGCGTTCCTTCCAAAGCGGCCTGGGCCAAAACGCTCAAGATAAAAGAAACCCGACTGCTGGCTGATTTCTGGCCGCACGGAAACGTAGCCAGACGTCTCGGTCTTTTTAGAGAGAAAAACGGCTTTTCGCAACGGGCCAACGTCATCATTGACGAATCAGGAAAGGTCTGTTTTGTGAAGGTCTATCCCATCGGTGAGTTGCCGGACATGAAGGAAATCATCGCTTTTCTGAAAAATCTATAGAAAATGCGTAAAAAATTACGGATCGTTTTGAATGACATCTAAAGAAGGAGAAGACAATGATTACATTAATTGCGACGTTAAAAGTCAAAGATGGAAAAATGCAGGAAGCCATCGATATTCTGAAACAGATTGTGCCGAAAGTCAAAGCCGGCGAACCGGGTTGTCTGGAATATATTCCGCACACCGTCCGCGGCGATGAAAAGACTATTATCTTTTATGAAAAATACAGCGACAAGGATGCGCTGAAACTGCATTCCGCCAATTTGATGAAAAACATGGAAACGCTTTTCCCCCTGCTGGAGCCGGGCATGGATATCAAAAATTGTTCCGAGATAGACCTTTAACCTTATTCAAACGGAAGACGTGCTCAAGGAAGCGGGAATGCAATGGACGTAAGAAGAACGCTTAAGGCGCTCAGCGATGTCAATCTGTTCAAGACATCGATCACGATAGCGAAACTTTTGTATTTCCGTCTGACGTGGACCCGAAGAAATCTGGATTATCTTCCCGCCGGTTTGGGACCGAAGTTTATCCGCGCCCGCGATGTTGCCGGACTGATTCCCGACGGAGCAACACTCACGATTGGCGGGTTCGCCGCAACCGGACGCGCTTCCATCTTTTACTGGGCATTGCGCGATGCGTTCGAACGCACCGGACATCCCCGCAATCTAACCGTGATCGGCGCCTGCCCGCAGGGCGGCCGCGGCAAAACGCCCGGAATGATCGAGGAGCTTGATGCGCCGGGCATCATCACCCGTTACATCGTGGGACATGGCGAAACGGCCAAGGCGCTCCTGCAGCTTGCAGATGACGGCCAACTGGAGCTTCATACCATGTCGCAGGGAACGCTGGCGTTTCTGATAGAGGCTCAGGCCAGGGGTCTTGCCTCCATTGAAACCATGATCGGGATGGGCACTTTTCTCGATCCCGCCGTGGGAGAAGGCTCCGCCGTATCTCCCGGGGCGCAGGACAGTTTCATCAAGATCAAAGACGGAAAACTGCAATATCATATTCCGCCAATCGACCGGGCGCTTTTTCTGGCGCCTTATGCCGATCAGGAAGGCAACATCTATTTTAAGGACGCGGCTCTGATCCTGGATTACAAAGACGCAGCGGCCGCCGCACGCCTGAACGGCGGCAAAGTGATTGTCTCCGTATCCAAAATTATTCCCAAAGACAGCTCGCAAATTACCATGCCGGCGGACACAATAGACGCCATCGTGGTTAATCCGCGCAACGAACAGGTCGGTGGAATTTTTCAAACAGAATTCATGCCGTATTTTACAGCCGGCTCGTCCGAGGTTGACCATGAAGCGGTCAACCTCATGAGATTGATCAATACCTTTATTGAAATTACGCCTTATCGCGGTAAGGTGGTTGATATTCTCGCCCGCCTGTGCGCCGATATGTTCGTTAAGACCACTAGACCCGGGGCAATCGTCAACATCGGCATCGGCATTGGTGAGGAAGTTGCCCGCATGCTTTACGAATCCGGGCTGTATAAGGATATTATTTTTACATCTGAAGGCGGCGCTTACGGGGGTCTTCCGGCTTCCGGTGTTTACTTCGGCGCGGCCATCAGTCCTCAACGCATTCTGACCACTGCCGAAATGTTTCATCTTTATGAAGAAAAGCTCCAGACCAGCGTGCTCGGTTTTCTGCAGGTCGATTCGGCGGGCAATGTCAATGTCTCGCATCGCGGTCCGAAGATCATCGACTTTGTCGGACCGGGCGGTTTTACGGATATTGTCGAATATGCTCAGACGATTATTTTTGTAGGAAACTGGATGGATAATGCCCGGTATGAATTCAAGAATGGACAGGTCCGTATTAAAAAAACGGGAACGCCAAAATTCGTCGATCAGGTGGATCAAATCACCTTCAATGCCCGAAAAGCGCTTCAATCGGGCAAGAAGGTTTTTTATGTCACATCCGTCGGTGTGCTTCAGTTGACGGAAAAAGGCCTGGCATTAATTCAAATCATGCCCGGCATGGATATTAAAAAAGACATTCTGGGAACCTGTCGTGCGCAGATTATTATCCCGCAGCATCCTGTACCGGAGGTGGCTCCGGAAATCGTCAGCGGCAAAAGGTTTGAACTGAAATTCGGTAAAAAGGGCCTCTCCTGAACCTGCGGACGCAAAAAAATCGGGCATTTTTTAAGAAAATGCCCGATTCATCTGTTTGATCCTTCCGCCTGCACCGGTTACTGGCCGGCATTTTTGACGTCTGTTGTCGCGTCTTTTACGGCGTCTTTGACTTCAACGGCTTTCTCTTTTACGGTCTCTTTCACTTCCGTACCGGCGCTCTTGACTTCAACGACCGTCTCTTTTGCAACTTCCTTCACTTCTTTGCCGGCGCTTTTGACATCCGTCGCAACTTCTTTTGCAACTTTTTCGACGTCTTTTTTAACCTGCTTTACTTTCACGGCAGCCTTTTTTGCCATCTCTTTGGCTTTTAATTCCGCTTCGGCTTTCATCGCCTCGGCTTTGGCTTTTAAATCCGCCTCAACCTGCTGCGCATCAGTCTTGGCTTTCAATTCGGCCTCAGCCTTTTTCGCATCCGCTTGTGCTTTCAACTCAGCCGCAGCTTTTCGTAAATTCGCAGAGTCTTCTTCCATTTTACTGCAGCCTGCAACGGCAAAAGATAACGAAACAACAAAAAGCATAGAAACGAAAACAGCAAATACTTTTCTCATCAACGGTAAACCTCCTTTCAACGCTTCAGGAACCCGATTTCATTTCCCAAGCCTTTGTATCGCTCGCAAGCTATATGCCGCAGGAAGGTTTGTCAAGTGTCAAAATAAAAAGTTTAAATCAGAAATTTCTATGCATGGCTTTTCCCGGGACCTCCGTGGATGATCGCCAAATTTAACAAAATAAATAATCCCCCCGGCAATGGTCCTTGCCAGGGGGAACAACTATCATGCTCTTATGATTTTAACGTCTGTCTCTGCCTCCCGACGGCCTTCTGTCGTTTCTTCCGGAATATCTGGAATCACCGGGACCTTCCCCTCTGTGCCGGACAACAGATTTCGTCACTGTTTTCCGCGTCTCGCTTCTGTATTGCGGGGCGAAACGTTTATGTTTCATTTCCCGCACACCATACCTTTGTTTTTCCCAGTATCTGTCTTTCTGCCACACATTCCAGTTTCGTTGAATGTCCTGATGATGAGTCCGCTGAGGTTCCCACCGATACCCTTTCCAGCTATGATTTCTGTAACTATACCTCCAATCCGAAGGAATGCTTCTGTGGAAATAAGGGGGATTGGGATGATAAGCCCATCCTCTGTCATAGTGCTGTGAACGATACCAGCGGTTGTTCCACGGACGCCACCACCAGCCCCCGTAGAAAAATATGTCTTCACGGGCATCGGGAACGACATACACATCAGTCTCCGGTATCACCACCAGTTGAGGCGGCGCCGGGAAGAAAATCGGCGGCGGCAAGGGAATATTCACGTGCACCCTCACATCGGCTATGGCCGAAACCGGCATACATGCCACCAGGATCACTAAAAAGGTTTTAACCATTAATTTTTTCATTTTATTTTTTACTCCTCCGTTCATTTTATTAATAAAATTGACTCAATCCATGTTTCTTGAACGACACAAACCATTCTCATCTTTATAAAGGCACTTAGAAACAACCACCCGGACCATAAGGCCCTCTTTTCCCGCCGCGCGGGCCGAATCCTGTTTTCTTGTTCCAGCCGTAGGTTGCCAGTTTTTCCTTCTGATCTTTCGTCAGCACCTTGTTGATTTCAAACCGATAAGCTGTCTTCTTGTCTTCCATCTGGTTACGCAAAGCCCTTACTTCTTTTTGTTTGGCTGTGATTTTGTTTCTGTCGGGATTTGCCTCCAGCCAGAACCTGCGTAACTCCACCGATTTGTCGAACATTTTTTCTCTTAACGGACGGATATCTTTGATATGAGCCTCACGAAGCGATTCAATTCTGGCTTTTTGCTCATCGGAAAGGTTTAATTTATTCAGACCAGCCAATCCGTAATACCCGTCACAATGGTCTCCCGTCTGATACCCATTTCCGATCATTCGGCCTTCACGAGGACCGAAGGCAGACGCCGGCATGGTCAAAAAAATGCTCAGCCCGATCACCGTTAACGCTAATGCTAATTTTTTCATAACTTTTCTCCTTATGAGTTATTTTTTTATTTATTCTGATAAATAGCAATGCTCGTGCCATTTACCGAACGATTATATAATTAGCTGTAATCATTTGATTAATTTTTGTTTTGTGAAAAATAATGAAGAGTTCACCAGAAGATTATGTATAATATTTATACAACTCAACAAATCAACTGCATAAATATTATACATCTCAAATCGATATTCTTTTTACGATTTGAATCGTGATCTCTTGAACGTACATGGAATAGAGAAAAAGAGTGTTGCGTGATGTTACACTGAGAAAATTTAATTTAAATCCTGTATGGAAGAAATATGGTCACGAAGAGGTTTTAAGGAAATCTCCGTTCCGCTTTCTCCCTTCTCGCTGTAGTCAAAAGGATTATCCAGGTCTTTGATTAAAAGAACCATGTAGGCAATCAGAAAGGTCACCAGCAAGGTAAAAAATAATGACGCATAGAACGGCTCGATTTTCATAACGATCAACCCGATCGCGACCAGAAAACCCATCGCTTCCACAATGGCATAGGCTGAACTGATGAAACTGGTATCCCTGACCGTATCAATGCGCATGATCATTTTTCTGATGTTGTTCTGGTCGTTCTTCATCTTGACAATATAAGGAGCCGGAACGCCTTCCTTATCCAGCTCGATCAGGAACTGATTCATCATGCTGATTTTATCCAGCAATGATTTTGTTCTTTCCTTTCGGTAGAACCAGTCCAGCAATGAATGAATGAACGCCTTCTGAAAATCCATAAACGGACGTGCCGCGGCCGAGTTCCTGCCGTGATAGATAGTGCAGGTGTCGTCCGATAAGGCTTTGAACGACGAGGCAAGTTCGCTGGGAATTTTTTCGCTTTCTTTGTAATCGGAAAGCACGCCGGTGATAAGAAATCCGATCAGAAAAATGGTTCCGGCGACCAGACTGGTAAAAAGAGCGTTGAGCTCCATAATTTCCCAGCCGAACTGATGAGAAAGAAATTTCAGGATGGCGACCAGGATGATGACGGGCATCACCTTGACCGTAACGGACCATTTCTGCCAGATGGTCGTGATGGATGCATTGATGATTTGTTGCTGTTTCATAGAACCACGCGTTGCCTGAATATTTTTTCAGCGCGTGATCATATAAAGAATTACGGCATGTGTCAATGCAATATTTCCCCCGATGACTATTCAAAGCGCAAGGCGTCGATGGGATTCAACAGCGATGCCTTGTAGGCCGGATAAAAGCCGAAAAAAATTCCCACCAAACCGGAAAAGCTGAATGAAAGGAGCACCGATAGAAGCGATACGACGGAAGGAATCTCAAAAACAGTGGACAGGATGAAGGAGCCGCTGCTTCCGATGATAATGCCGGCAATGCCTCCGATCATGGAAAGGGTCAGAGCTTCAATAATAAACTGAATGCGAATGTCCCAGGTTTTTGCGCCGACGGCCATGCGAATGCCGATTTCCCGTGTGCGTTCCGTCACGGAAACCAGCATAATGTTCATGATGCCGATGCCGCCGACCAGCAGCGACACGGAAGCGATCGCTCCCAGAAGCAGGGCAAACGTGTTGGCGGTCTGTTCCGCCATATTCAGAACCTGCGTCAAGTTCATGACGGTGAAATCATCTTCCTTGTTCGGACCGATGCGGTGCCGCTGACGCAGCAGATCCGTAATCTGTCTTTCCGCAATCGTCAGATCCTCGCTGCTTCTCGCCTTGACCATAATCGACCGCACCATTCCGGGGATGGTCCTGCCGAAAACTTTTTTCTGAGCCGTGCTCAATGGAATGATGATGGTGTCGTCCTGATCCTGGCCGCCCAGGGATTGCCCCTTGGGTTCCAGAACGCCGATAACCGTAAATGGAATTTTCTTGATTCTGATGATTTGACCGATGGGATCTATGCTGCCGAAAAGATTGTCAACAACCGTCTGTCCCAGAAGACAGACCTTCGTAGCGCTGCGGACATCCTGCGCATTCATGTTCCGTCCCGCCGTCAGGCCGCAATCCTTCACCTCCAGAATACCGGGCGTGGTTCCCTGAATGCTGGTTGACCAGTTCTGATTTCCGTAGACCACCTGCGCAGAACCGTGCTGCATGGGGGCCACGGCGGAAACGGCCAAACATTCTTTCAGGATGGCATCCGCGTCGGCGGTGGTTAATGTGGACTGGCTGCCCCCGCCCATCCGGACACCTCCCTGTGAGGAGCTGCCCGGCATGATGATGATCAAGTTGCTGCCGATGCTGGAGATTTGCGATGACACTTTCCGGCTGACGCCCGTGCCCACCGCCAGCATGATAATCACGGCGCTGACGCCGATAATGATGCCCAGCATGGTCAGTGCTGAACGCATCTTGTTGATCCATAAAGCCCGCAAAGCGATGCGGAGCGTGGACACAATGCTGATCATGATTTTTTTACCTCTTCATCGCTGACCACATGTCCGTCCACAAACCGGATAATGCGTTTGCTGAACGCGGCGATGTCCGACTCATGCGTGACCAGAATAATGGTTGTTCCGGAATCCCGGTTCAATTGAACCAGAAGCTCCATAATTTCGACGCTGGTTTTTGTATCCAGATTGCCCGTCGGTTCATCGGCCATCAGGATCGGCGCTTTGTTCACCAGCGCGCGGGCAATGGCCACTCTCTGCTGTTGACCGCCGGAAAGTTGATTGGGATGGTGTTGTTCCCTTCCCTCCAGCCCCAGCATTTTTAACGCCGCCGTGGATTTCAGCTTTCTTTCCTTTGCCGGAACGTGATTATAAAGTAGCGGCAGTTCGACATTTTCCAGAGCCGATGTCCGTGATAACAGATTGAATCCCTGAAAAACAAAACCGATCTGGCGATTGCGGATCGCCGCCAGGTCATCCCGCGACAAGCCGCTGATTTTTTGACCGGCCAGCATATACTCGCCTGCCGTCGGTTGATCGAGACAGCCGATGATATTCATGAAGGTGGATTTCCCTGAACCGGAAGGTCCCATGATCGCGACGAATTCACCCTGTTCAATTTTGACGGACACATCGTCCAGAGCGTGAACACCTTCATCGCCGACGTCGTATGTCTTCACAAGTTTTCTTGTTTCAATGAGCGTCATTACATAAACCTCGGGGGCGGGTGTTGGGCGCTGCTGCTTCCTTTTTTACCGTTCAAATTGTCCGTTATAATTTCCTGGCCCGCTTTGAGCTGGCCTGAACTGATTTCCGTGTAATTGCCGTCGCTGAGCCCGGTGGTGACCTGAACAGGCCGGGGGGTTTCCTGCTCCATAACCCAGACTCTTGGTCCTTTCCGGTCCTGTTGCTCTGCTCCCGCTCCTTTCCGTTCCTTCGTCTCTGAAGGTTTGAAGCGCAGGGCGGCATTGGGTACGCGCAGGACATCATGACGGGTTTCGACGGTGATGGAAACATTGGCGGTCATTCCCGGTTTTAATTTCAGCTGAGGATTATCCACCTTGATAATGACATCGTAGGTCACAACATTGGACACCGTGGTCGGCGCATTGCGCACCTCGGAAACTTTTCCGGCAAAGATTGTATCCGGATAGGCATCGACAGTAAACGAGACGTCCTGCCCGGTCTGCACCCGGCCGATGTCCGCCTCATCCACGCTCGTGTTGATTTGCATTTTGGTCAAATCCTGGGCGATGCTGAAGAGGGTCGGTGTCTGAAAGCTGGCCGCCACGGTCTGGCCGACATCCACGCTGCGGGAGATCACGGTTCCGTTCACCGGCGAAACGATGTTTGTGTATTGCAGATTTGTTTCCGCTATCTTAAGGGAAGCTTTGGCCTGTTCGACCTGCGCCTGATTGACTTTTAGCTGGGCTTCAGCGGAATGCAGATTCGTTTCCGCCGTATCCAGTTCGCTTCTGGCGATGAAATTCTGGGCAAAGAGTTCCCGGCTGCGCTCATAGGTTCTGCGCGCGTCGGTAACACTCACGGCGGATTTTTCCATGTTTGCCTGAGCTGACAATAGATTGGCTCTGGCCTGATCGACCTGCCCCTGAAAGGTGGAGGGGTCGATCTGCGCGAGCAGTTGGCCTTTTTTCACCGGCGAATTGTAATCGGCAAAAAGTCTTTTAACGGTTCCGGATACCTGGGTGCCGACGGAAACCGTTGTGACGGCGTTCACCGTGCCGGTTGCCGTTACGTCGGATTTAATCTCACCGCGGGTCACCTTTTCTGTTTTATAAGCTGTATTATCCCCGTTTCTCTTGAGATAAAAAAACAGCCCCGCCGCTATGGTGCAGACGATGATCAATGAAATGATGATTTTTTTCTTCATGGGTTCGCTCCTGTGGATTTTTCCAATATAGCCTGCGCGATCTTGTAATTATAAAGCGCCGTGTTCAGATTGGCTCTGGCGTTATTAAGAGATATGGTGGCATCCGCGACCTCGATGGGATTTCCGACGCCGGTCCGGTAGCGTCCGGACGCCAGATCGTAATTTTCCTGCGCCTGAAGCACGGTCTTTTCAGCCATGATTATTTGTTCGGTTGTGTCCCGAACGTCCAGATAGGCCTGTTCGACGTCTAAACGAATGGCCTGGCGGATGCTATCTTCATTGGCCTTGAGAATTTCCAGGTTGGCGCTGGCTTCATCAATCTGATATTTTGTCGACAATCCGGAAAAAAGCGGGATACTCAGCGCAGCACCGGCGTTCCAGCCGCGTCCCAGAGGAAAATCCGTTCCGGAAAATCCGTACCCGGCGCTGCCCGACAGGATGGGATAATAATCCTTCCGCGCGAGTTCAATGGAACGCTCCGCCGCTTCCCGTTTGGCCACGATGGAACTGAGATCCGGACGGTTGGCATACGCTTTTTGCAAGACATCGCTTAATTCCAATTCGCTTTTCCGGTCAGCGAGATTATCGATAATGGTAAAATCGGCTTTTTCGGGAACGCCCATGACATCTTTCAAGGTGATCATCGCGGCGCGAACCGCATTCTCCGCTTTTAATACGCTCAGCCTGGCGTTGCCAAGATCAACTTCCGCCTTGGTCACATCGAATTTCGGTTTGGTGCCGACGCGAAAAAAAGCATTGGCTTGATCCAGATGCTGCTGAAACTGGTTCATTGTGTCAAAGGCCACAGCCTGGTTGCGTTGGGTTTGCAACAGATCGTAATACGCTTTTTTCACATTCAATATGATTTGGGTTTTGACATCTTCATAATCGGCGCGCGAGGCGGCAACATTCAGATGCTGAATGGTCACACGGGTGGATGTTTTGCCGAAATCAAACAGCGTCACACCGAGGTTGATTCCCGTTGAATATTGATCATAGGCATCAATACTTTCGCCCGGCGGCGTTGTCGGACCGATTCTGTTGTAGCTGGTGGATAAATCGATCTGCGGATAATAATTGGACCGTGCCTGTCCGACACGGCTTTCATTCATTTTGATCGTTCCTGCCGACGCCCGGAGACTCGGATGTTTCTCCAGCGCAATGGACAGGCATTGTTCCAGACTATAGGCGGCGGAGCCCGCTGCCGGTTCCGCGGCTGCCGCGGCGAACGGCAGCACCAGGAAAAGGATTATGAAGAAAATCTTCTTGTGCATGTTTTCACCTGCTGAGTTTTCGTTTCTCTTTCATGAGTCCACGCAAAGAAAAAAGCGTGATGTGTTCCGTCAATTCATCGATGTGTTTGACGCCAAATGCTTCACCCGGATAGATTCTGGTGATGACAGGGTGAGAATGCCGGAAATAAAGACACTGTCCGACAATGCTCATGGCGCAAAGCAGTACCCTCCTGTCTTTCGGACTTTTGTCCAATATCGCGGCGATGATTCCGGTGAGCAGCCGAAAAGAGGGACGAATGTTTTCTTCCACCAGAATATCGAATGCCCATGACGGATTGGTAAACTCCCGGGCCAGAAGCTTGCCGAACCAGGCAGGACGATCGTCGTCCATAATCCGCATCAGGAACGACCGGATAAACGCGCGCAGTTTTTCCTCCGGCTTCTGTGTTTCTTTCATGCCGAGATCGGGCGGATAGGTTTGAAACGCGATTTCCTGATAATGCTTCAGGACGGCAAGATATAATTCTTTTTTGTCTCCGAAATGGTAGTTGATGGCCGCGACATTGGCTCCGGCGTGACTGCAAATGTCTCTGACCGTTGCCTGTTTATAACCCTCCTCGGCAAATATTCTTCCCGCCGCTTCGATGATCGCCGCGCGCGTTTTTGAATTTGATTTTCTGGATTCCACAATCATCTTTCAAACAACTGTTTTAAACAAGCGTATGAATATTGGGCCGCTTTGTCAAGTTTTATTTCACGAGAAAGATCAACGTCCCGTTTTCGGAGGCATTTTTTTGACAACGGGTCCTATTTATCATATACATTTGGACCACTCAAAAATAATTTTGATTTCCGGCAGGCAACCCGGCTCCGGCGGTCTGCCAGATTTTTAACGGAGACAACGGCGTGACTATAAAAAAAATGCTGCGATATCTTTCGGCGCTGGCAGTTGTCGCCGTAGCGGTTTACTTTTTTTATCTGCAATTCAAGAAGAACGCCGGGGCCATCCGGACCTGGGATTTCAGCATCAACCCCGTGGAGATGAGCCTGGCGGTGATTTTCGGCAGTTGCGCCCTGCTGATCGGGCCTGTCGTCTGGCGAATTTTTGTCAACAGCTATTTAACGGAAAAATTAAATTATACCGAAAGCTTCGCACTGTACTGCACGTCTGCCATCTTCAAATATATTCCGGGGAAAATATGGACGTATGCGGCCCAGATAGCGCTGCTTTCATCCAAAGGCATTGCCAGCGTCACACTGCTTTATATCAATCTGGTCAGCTTTATCTGTCTGTTTTTCGTCACAGCCCTGTTCTCCCTTTATTACTATTTCATTTATGTCCGAGAAATGTCCCTTCACGCCACCCTGCCGATATTCATGCTGTTCCTGCTGATGGATGCTATTTTTATTATCGGGAACCACACCATCATTAATTATCTGATTCGGCCCGTCAACCGGTTGTTCAACCTGAACATCAAACCGATTCACACCCATAAGACCACCTTTATTCAGGTGCAGATGCTTTACGCTCTGGCGTGTGTTTTTCTCGGAATTGCCCTGTATTTTCTCGCGCGGGGAGTGAACATGCCCTTATCGTTTTCGCATATTTTCGCCATGATGGCGACGATCTCCGTCTCGCTGATTCTGGGATTGCTGGCTTTTTTTACCATGGGCGGACTCGGCGTGCGGGAAGGCGCCATGTTTTTTATGCTGAAGCAGTTTGCCACTATTGAAGCGGCCCTGATTCTGCCGGTGATCTCCCGATTGCTTATAACCGCCGTCGAACTTTTAATGGGGTTGATGGGAATCATGATCGGCATGAAATATCATTATTTTTCCCAATGGGAAAAATATCGGCAAAATGATATTCTTCAAGAAGAAACGCAAACGGAGACCCTATAAAAAACAGTAAGGAATACGTTGATGGGACTGATACAATTATTGATCAAAGATCCGGCGGCTTTTGCTATCCTGGCGATTTTGCTTTTATATTCGGTGATATTTCACGAACTGGCGCACGGCTGGATGGCTCTCAAGATGGGCGATCCGACAGCCAAATGGCTCGGGCGTCTCACACTCAATCCGATCAAGCACCTTGATCCCCTGGGAACCCTCATGCTTTTCTTCGTCGGATTTGGCTGGGCAAAACCGGTGCCCGTAAACCTGGAAAACATTCCGCTTCGCAACCGACGTAAGGGAATGGTTCTGGTGTCTTCCGCAGGCGTCACCACCAACATGATCTGCGCTTTTGTCGCTTTTTTGCTGTGGCGTGTCTCGTCGCCGGAACCGGGAGGCATGCTGGAGCAGATTCTCTACTTATTCGCGCGAATAAATATTGTCCTGGCCGCGTTCAATCTGATCCCCATTCCGCCGCTCGACGGTTCAAAAATTCTGATGGGTTTTGCTCCGGCCTCGGTAAACAGAACTCTTTCGCAAATCGAACCTTACGGTTTTTTTATTGTCATCGGTCTGCTTTTGCTGGGTTTTCTTAATCCGGTTGTTAATTTTTTTCAATTCGTCATTTTAACGGTGATCGGTGTATTACTTCCGTAACCCATGGCAACATTTAAAGGAGGAATGAATATGACATTTCAGGATTTATTAAAAAACAGAAGGTCCATTCGCGATTTTCAGGACAAGAGCATTCCCATGAACATCATCGAGGAAATCCTTCGGGAATCGACGCTGGCTCCATCGGCCAGCAACAACCAGCCCTGCCGGTTTTCGATTGTTCACTGCAAAAAGACCATTAAAGCGCTCTCCGGTGAAAGCAAAGCAAATCTGCTTGAGGATTACACCCACAATAAAATAACCCTGCTGCCGCAATACATCGATATGCTGAAAGATGAAAATTTCAATGTTTTCTACAACGCCCCCTGCGTGATTTTCATCATCGGTTCAAAGAGCGTCAAGTCGCTTGACGTTGATTGCGCGCTGGCGGCAAGCTACATCATGTTTTCCGCCGCCGAGCGGGGACTGGGAACCTGCTGGATCAATCTGGGATCCAACATCCGCGATCCTCAGTCCAGGGCTCTGCTGGCCATTCCCGACGGCTGCCGGATTGTCGCGCCGATTATTCTCGGTTATCCGAAGGAGATTCCGCCGGCATCGGAGCGCCACGCGCCGGAGATTCTCAGGGTGATCAGTTAAAAAAAACAATATTGTCATTTCGATGAGCAAAGCGAAGAGAAATCTTTTCTTTAAACGACAGTATGTCTTGCCGCCGCCCGACATGACAGAAGTTCGTTTCGTTTTTCGAATGGAGGAAACCAGATCAAAACATTTCAGCGACGGCTTTTAAGCCGGCGGCGGGATTTGTTCGAAAATGAAAACGGAGGATTCTTCGTCCTGCTTCCGTCAGGGCCTGCCGGTCGCCTTTCGCCTGTGCAGCGTTGAGCGCACCGAACGTGAGGGAGGATTTTTCTTCGCCGATATTGTCGGGAATATTCACATCCGGCGCATGATCCTGCGTCAACTGAATGAACACGCCGTTTCCGGAATCACCCTTGTGCAACTGTCCCGTGGAATGAAGATAACGCGGTCCATAACCGTACGTCACCGGCAGAGCGTATTTAAGCGCGAGAACGTCACGCAAACCCATGACCGCCTCATCCGTTTCTTGAGACGGACTCAAGAAAACTTGCAGACAGATATAATCACCCGCCTTGGCCTGTTTAAGAAAATTCCGGAAAGCGTCCGCCGGAGCCGCGCCATGGATGCTGCCGAAGATTTCACCCTGCCCGAACGTCATTGCCGGTTTTTCATCCGCCACGTCGCTGCACTTTTCCAGATTCGCAATCACGGCGCGGGTATGTTTTTTGGTGGCTTCCACATCCGGTTGATCGAAAGGATTAACACCCATAACGCGGGCGGCAACGGCGGTGGCCATCTCCCAGATAAACATTTGCGCGCTCAGATCATAATCATCATGAATCTTAACGGTAATAACCGGGTGGCCTGCACCAGCCAGAGATTCGAATGCGGAGGGTTTGGCTTCATTCTTATTTTGGAAAAGAACAAAAACCCGGTCCTTCCCATATCCTGAAGCGTCCGAAAGCGTCTCATCCGGCACAGGCAGAATGCCCTTGCCTTCCTTGCCGGTGCTTTCTGCAATCAGTTGTTCCAGCCAGCCGCCGTAAGATTTCCAGCGCGGCGGCAGAACAAATGTCAGCTTGTCGCGTCCTTTTGTCGCCAGCATGCCCAGCGTCGCACCCAGTGACGCGCCCACGCTCATGAGCGTTTCCGGATTGGACGAAACGTTTTGCAGCAACGTTTCCACGTCAATGCCGATCAACGCCGCGGGAACGATTCCGGTCAGAGACAGCGCCGAATAACGCCCGCCGATGTCGGGATTGTTGAGGAAAATATGACGGGCGGAAATGCCTTCGGCGGTTTTCGTAAGCGGGCTCCCCTCATCGGTGATGAAAATAAACTGACGTCCCGCTTCGCTGCCGGACTTGTCCAGACAGAGATTGTAAAAATATTTAAAAAGCGATGTTATCTCCAGCGTCGAGCCGGACTTGGAAGAGACGATAAAAAGACTTTTTTGCAGATTTATTTTTTGCGAAATGTCGGAAATAAAAACAGGATCCGTCGTATCGACGACATGCAAGCGGGGATAGCCCGCTTTTCTTTCGAAAATATTGCCGAAGACGTCTGCGGCCAGCGACGATCCGCCGATGCCAAGCAGCGCTATGTCGCTGAAATTATTTTTCAACGGTTCGATAACGGCGCAGATGTCCGAGAGTTTGTGCAGGGTTTCCGAAGGCGCTTCCAGCCAGCCCAGACGGTTGACGATTTCATCGGGCTTCGGTTTCCACAGGGTGTAATCTTTTGCACGGATGCGCTCAATGACGTTATCCCGACGCATTTTCTCCAGGGCGCCGTTGACAGCGTTTTGATATTCTCCCAGAGAATAATCAATACATGGTTCGGTCATTTAGTGAAACTCCAATTACGAAAGCGAAGCGGAATTGGTTAGTTGAACTATCCCGTCAGGAGCGATGAAGCAAGTTTTTTGCCGCTTCAATAATTTTTTCAACGGTAAAGCCAAATTTTTCGTAAAGAACCGGTCCGGGCGCGGAAGCGCCGAATGTTTCCATGCCGATGATTATTCCGTTCAAACCGACGTAGTGTTCCCAGCCGAGCTTGATGCCTGCTTCCACGGCAACGCGCGCGGTTATCGCTGAAGGAAGCACACTTTCGCGATAATTATCGGGCTGACGGTCGAATATTTCCCAACAAGGCATCGATACGATTCTGATCTTCACGCCGTTTTCCGCCAGCTTCCGGGCGGCGGCCAGCGTCAGCGGAACTTCCGAACCGGTGGCAATCAGAATCAATTCAGGATCGGGCGCCGATTCCCAAAGGATGTAACCGCCCTGCTTGGTTCCCGACGCGGACGCGCAAACGCTCCTATCCAGCACCGGCAGATTCTGACGGCTGAAAATTAAAGTCGTCGGGCCATCCGTATTGGAGACAGCGATTTTCCAGGCCTCCAGCGTTTCATTGGCGTCCGCCGGACGGATCACCGTCATGTTCGGCACCTGGCGCAGATTCATAATCTGCTCCACCGGCTGGTGCGTCGGGCCGTCTTCGCCCACGCCGATACTGTCATGCGTGAAAACAAACACGACGCGCAGACCCATCAGAGCGGCAAGCCGCATGGGCGGACGCATGTAATCGGCAAACGTCAAAAAGGTTCCCGTGTAGGGAATGAAACCGCCGTGCAACGCCATGCCCACGGCAATCGAACCCATCGCATGTTCGCGCACGCCGAAATGTATGTTGCGTCCCGAGTAATCCCAGTTGCCGCCGACCATACCGTGCATGCCTTCTTTGGAAAGCAGCGGGCTCTGAAAATCGCCCATCCCCTTGAGCCAGGTAAAACAGGAAGGATTGAGATCGGCCGAGCCGCCCGTCAATTCCGAAATTTTCGCGGCAAGAGACTGCATCACCATTTCACCGGCTTTGCGCGTGGCCACGTCTTTTGATCCGGTGGGGAATTCACTCAACGTTGTTTCCCAGCCTTCAGGCAGGTTGCCTTTCATGAGGCGTTCAAATTCCGCCGCCAGCACAGGCTCTTTTTGTCTGACAATGTTGAAAGATTCTTGCCACTGTTTTTCGCATTTTTTGCCGCGTGATATGGCTTTGCGGAAAAATTTGTAGACATCTTCTGAGACGCGGAAGGGTTCTTCGATTGGCCAGGCACAATTGTCTTTCGCGCCTCGCAGTTCTTTTTCTCCCAGAGGCGAGCCGTGCGCGTCACAGGAACCCTGTTTGCCGGGCGCACCATAACCGATGGTTGTGGAAACGCAGATAAGCGATGGTTTTTCGATCTCACGTTTTGCTTTTTTGATGGCCTTGTCAATGGCGGCAACATCGTTGCCGTCGGCAACTTTCAGCACCTGCCAGCCGTAGCCCTTGAAGCGCTGTTCGGTGTTTTCCGAGGAGGAAAGTGCCGCGGAACCGGCCAGCGTCACTTTGTTGTCGTCATAAAGTACAATCAGTTTTCCCAAGCGCAAATGACCGGCCAGCGCGCAGGCCTCGGCGACGACGCCTTCCATCATGTCGCCGTCTCCGGCCATGACATACGTAAAATGATCGACTATTTTTTTATCTTCTCCGTTGAAGCGTGCGGCAAGATGCGCTTCGGCAATCGCCATGCCCACGGCGTTGGCCAGTCCCTGACCCAGCGGGCCGGTCGTTACCTCGACACCGGGAACATGCTTATATTCCGGATGCCCCGGCGTGCGGCTGCCCCACTGCCGGAAATTTTTAATGTCGTCCATCGTCAGGTCATAACCGGTCAGATGCAGAAGAGAATACAAAAGCATGGAGGCGTGACCGGCGGAAAGTACAAAACGGTCGCGGTCGGGCCATTGCGGGTTTTTCGGATTATGTTTCAAATGTTTTGTCCAGAGCGTAAATGCGGCGGCCGCGGCGCCCAGCGGCATGCCGGGATGGCCGGATTTGGCTTTTTCGATCGCGTCAGCCGCAAGAAAGCGGATGGTGTCAATGCATTGTTTTTCCAACTCGTTTTTGACAGACATGTGATCTCCTTCGTTTGTCATTGCAAGACGCGCCTTGCGCGTCGTGGCAATCTAATTTTTTAAAGTATTGGCAAGTCACTGACTTGAATCTGGTTGTATTTAGCACAAAACATTATGGTATAAGAATATTGGGGATGTACTAACACATTTGAAGTATTTTTAAAACTTTTCTTCAAATATATTTTGATGATAAGTATGGTGACAATAAGTTTTAAAAATATATATTATAAACAAGAGCTTAGAATTTCTTTGCAATAACCGCAAATTCCCTGCTCTGCGCAGAAAAAGGCGTGCCCGCCACATCCGCATAATAATTTTCGTTCATAACTATAACCTATTTTAAATATTACTAAATATTTCTTGTTATTAATCGATTAATAACATGTCCAACGAAAAAATCACCCGGAGCGTAGCGATCGGGTGTATTGCTTTTGTTATGCAAATATATTCGTCCCAAATACATCATTGAATTTCTCAGTGACAATGTTTACCTTTTGTGTCAATTCTGCTAAAAAGTCCCGAAAGTAATTAGATTCGAATCTGAATTCTTCTCCGAGTTGGGCGAATTTATCTTTTATGTCTGTAATGTTTTCCGGCACTGAAACTGCTAGTAAAGGTGAATATCTTGGGTACTCGAAGAATGACACTGATATTCCGAAGGCGAAGTAGCGTTCTAAAAGAGAACTAAACTCTTTCTGTTTTTCTTCAGGTAGTTGACTCAAACGATCTTCTCTCCTTGAGTTTATTGGTTCAACGTACTGGTTCAGAGCGTCAACAATGTCTCCAACTTGTGTCACAAAGTACCTCTCATACCATACAGCGAAATATCTGCGTTGAAACTCTTCATATGTTAGCCCAATGATGTTTGTGCTTTTTGTATATTCGACCGCACCTGATTGCAGACCTTCCTGTGAAATGATGTAACCAATATTGCCACCAACCTCATGCATAACGGTGGTGAAACTGTGAACAACGCTTTGAGGTATTGAAGAATGCCAGTTCTTGCATTCTACTAGATAACGAATCTTATCGACACTTTTCTCGTCTACAGCATAAACATCGATTTCCACCCTGCCTCTTGGTGTCTGTAAAGTCTTAGCGATTTCTGCCTGCAGGCCGATTTCCCTCAATAGGCGACATACGCCATTTTGCAAATCTTTCCAGGATTCTGGATATGGGTTCTCAATCATGGACTACCGTTCTTTTAATGCATAACAATGTTTATACAGTCTGTATAATTCTGTAAACACAGACAGTTACTTTCTGTATAAATAAATTTCCTATAATTAGAAAATTACCAGTATTGTTAAATATAATCAAGGAATTAAGTCTTGATTTATACTTTTCTGTTTCCGATTTATACAGACTGTATAAATCGGTTTATATCTATTTTAGTCTTTAAAAAGTAATGACTCTGTTTGTAACCTAACGTAATTTGTTTTCCGTTTCATCATCCAGCCAGTTCAGATATTCTTTACTGCCCTTGACAATGGGTACGGCGATGATTTCCGGTGTTTCGTAGGGATGAAGTTTTTTGATGGCGGTTTCAACTTTTTTAAATAGAGATGTCCGGGTTTTAATGAGACAAAGATACTCGCTTGCTGTTTCCACTTTTTTCTTCCAGCGGTATGTGCTCTCTATCGGGCCGGAAATCTGAACGCAGGCGGCAAGCTTTTGTTCAACAAGATATTTGGCGATTTTCTGCGCCTGCTCTTTGGTCTCTGTGGTTGTGGATATTTGAATGTAGGTTTTCATTTTTACTATCCCATTATGTCATTTCGAAGCGAAGCGAGAAATCTTTATTATAAGATTGCCACGCCGTCTAAGAGACGGCTCGCAATGACAATCATTAATTCACTTCTTTGTGCATTCGTACATCATGATCGCCGCGGCCTGCGGCAGACTCAGCGAATCGGCCTTGCCGCTGCCGGGGATGCTCCATTTTTCATCGGTCATTTTTAAAATCGTTCCCGGCAGTCCGTGACTTTCGTTGCCTAAAATCAGCGCGGCATTTTTCTGCGCCGGATGCGGCGCTGTTCCTTCATGAACATCGGAGCCGATGACAAAAAAATGCTTTCTGATTTCCGGCAGCGCTTCCATTAAATCCATTTCCGAAATCATCGTCAAATGAAAAAGGCTGCCCATCGAAGCGCGGATGGCTTTCGGATTGGTGTAGTCCACGGAATTGGCGCTCAGCATGATACTGTTGAATCCAAACCACTGCGCGCTGCGGGCCAGCGCTCCGAGATTAAGCGGATTGTTGATTTCGTGCAGGATCAGCACATGGCCGGAATGTTTTGTCAGCCAGGAAGAGAACTTTGGCGCGGCCTTCATTTCCACCAGCGCCATGATGCCTTCCGGCTCACGGTCCTGTCCGATTTTTTCCCATTGCGTCCGCTTCAACTGATAGGCGGGGATGTCTCCCTCCCGGGGAAGATCAAGCTTCTGCCAGAATTTTATTTTTTCCGGCATGACCAGCAGTGCCTTGATTTGCCAGTCGCTTTTCAGCAGTTCTTCGACAACTTTGACACCTTCGGCCAGGAACATCCCTTCTTCACGGCGCGCCTTCGCGTCGTCCAGTTTGGCCCATTTTTTCAACTGAATCTGTGAAGGCGTCAAAAATCCGTTTTGCATGGCGTTAATCCTTCATGGTGATGTTCGGAATGTCCTCATACTTTGTATCCGGCCAGATGATTGACGCAACAATGGATATGACGAGAATGGACGATATGACGCTCAGGGAAACTCCAATGGGTACGTGGAAAAAATCCGCGATGAGCATCTTGACGCCGACAAAACTCAGGATGGCCGAAAGGCCATAGTGCAGGAGATGAAAGAGTTTCATCAGGCCGGAGATGGCGAAGAAAAGCGAACGCAGTCCCAGGATGGCAAAGACATTGGAGGTGTAAACGATAAAAGGATCTCTGGAAATCGCCAGAACCGCCGGGATGGAATCAACCGCAAACAGGATATCGGTGGTTTCCAGCGCCAGCAAAACGGCCAGCATCGGCGTAGCGAAACGCTTTCCATTTTTAATGATGAAAAATCTGGCTTCCTGAAATTCCTTGGTTACCGGAATGAAATAACGAAGCATTTTGATCGCAACGTTTTTCTCCGGATGGACTTCCGTTTCTTTGTTGAGCGCCATTTTGATGCCGGTGAAAATCAGAAACGCGCCGAAAATGTACATGATCCAGTGGAATTTGTTGATGAGCGCAACGCCGGCAAAAATAAATGCCGCGCGCGTAATCAGCGCCAGCAGGATGCCCCAGAAGAGCGCCTTGTGCTCATAAGCGGGCGGCACGTTGAAAAACCGGAAGATCAGCAGGAACACAAAAAGATTATCAATGCTCAGAGAGTATTCAATGATGTAAGCGGTAAAAAATTCCAGCGCCTTGGAGTGGCCGTAAAAATAATAGACGCCCGCGCCGAACAGGCAGGCCAGTGTGATCCAGAAGGATGTCCAGAGCATGGCTTCCTTCATTTTGATGATGTGCACCTTGCGGTTGAAAACACCCAGATCCAAGGCCAGCATCGCCAGGATAAGGACACCGAAAATTGTCCACCAGAGGGTCATTTATAAATCCTTTTCCTTTCAGATCGTCCGGCGCAGGGCCTGGGCGGCATTATGAATGATATCCCACGCCGCGCTGAACGGTGGCGCGTAAGCCAGATCCAGATAACCGACTTCGTCAATCGTCATTCCGGCCCAAAGCGCGACGGAAAGCGCATTGATCCGTCCCACCACGCCGGCAACGCCGACGGCCTGGGCGCCCAGCAGTTTTCCCGATGATTTATCGGCGGTCAGCTTCAGTCCTATTTTCTTCATGCCCATCGACGGCGCCATGGCGCTGCCCCACGTGATGTTGCTGACGGGCGCGTACCCCGCGGCAACCGCTTCGTTTTCGGCAATTCCGGTGGCCGCGCATTCCAGATTAAACAGCCGGAAAGACTGCGCGCCGACAATGCCGTTAAACGTCAGCGGCTTTCCGCCGATATTGCTTCCGGCGACACGTCCCTGTTTGTTCGCGATATCGCCCAGCGGAATGTTGACCCAACGGCGGCTGACACGGTTCCACGATTCGCAGCAGTCCCCGACGGCGTAAATGTTTTCGACGGATGTCTGCTGGGCGAAATTAACGGCAATCGCGCCGGTTTTGCCGATGGTAAGACCGGTCGCTTTCGCCAGCGCGGCATTGGGCCGGACGCCGACGGCCAGCAGCACCATATCGCCCGGCCACTCGCCCACGTCAGTGATCACCTTTAAAGAGTCGCCGGATGATTTTTCAATGGCTTTTGCCTGAGCGTTTCCGATGAATTCCACGCCGTGCGACTGAAGCTCTTCGAGCATCACCGCGGACAGTTCACCGTCCCAGCGGTTGGCCGGCAGCGGATCTTTGTGAATGACAGTTGTGGAAATGCCCGCCGCGTGCAGCGCTTCGCTCATTTCCAGACCGATAAATCCGCCGCCGATAATGACCACGCGTTTGGCCTTTCTCTCACGCAGCCAGGATTTGATGTGAATGGCATCTTCCAGATTTTTCAGGGAATAAACGCCGGGCAAGTCCCGGCCGGGAATGTCCGGCACAAAAGGGGTTGTTCCGGTTCCGACGACCAGAAAATCATAAGGCATCATAAGGCCGTCCCTGGTTTCGATGACATTGGCGTCGGGATTGATACTGACGACTTCCGTGTCAAGCTGCACCTCCACGCCCCGTTTGTGGAATTCTTCCGGTGTGCGCGCCACCAGTCTGTTTTCATCCTTGATAATATCGCCGATATAATACGGTGTCGGACAGGACGCGTAGGCAACGAATTTCCCCGATTGCATAATCGTAACATGCAATTCGGGATTGTTCCGTTTTGCTTCAGCCGCCGCGGACGCGCCGCCCGCGCCTCCGCCGATAATGATTAAGCTCTTTCCCATCAGACCTCCCATGTTATCTGGCCGGCGACGCAATCTGCCTGCGCCATAAAACAATAATGAGTCCGACCGCCATCATCAGCGCGCAAAGAACCTGCCCGATGCTGATCGGACCGACCATGAAATCCGGTTCCCGGAAAAATTCAATCATGAAGCGAACAAAACCGTAGCCGAAAATGTATAATCCCATAAGAAAACCATCGGCATATTTATGCCTTCTGAGGAGCCACAGAATAACGAACAAAAATATCCCTTCAAAAAAGGCTTCATAGAGCTGGGACGGATGACGCAGGGACTGCGTCGGATCCAGCGGGAAATACATTCCCCACGGCATGGTGGTGATCCTGCCCCACAGTTCGCCGTTGGTAAAATTTCCGATGCGTCCGAACGTATAACCGAGCGGTATCGCCGGCACAATCAAATCGGCAAATCGCCAGAAGTTGATTTTTCTTTTGCGCAGAAAATATATTGAAAATAAAATGACGCCGACAACGCCGCCGTGAAAAGACATGCCGCTGATACCGGTGAAATGAATTCCGTTGGAAAAGCTGAAAGGTAGAAAAATCTCCAGCGGATGATGTGCAAAATAAGTAAAATTATAAATAAGCACCTCACCCAGACGCGCGCCGATGATCATTGCGAACATGCCCCAGATGAGATAATCCTGCAGCATTTCCTTCTCGTATTCGTAATGTTCATCCCTGATGCGGTAAGTGGTCAGCATATAAACGATGGCGAATCCAACCAGATACATCAGGCTGTAATAGCGTAATTGAAAAGAGCCAATGGTGAAAAGAGCGGGGTTGATATGCGAAGGCAATTGCTGCCAGGTATTCATCAAAGATTCCATAATTTAATTATTCCCATCTCGCGTGCGTGCGATCTTGAAAAAAGATAAATTCCTTCTTTTGTCACTTCGAGCAAACGCGGGAAGTCTTCTGTTTAAGGATACCTTCCCTTGCATTCGCCGGGCGTGTGCCTGCGATCGATATGACATTGTTTCGTTTAGTACGCTTGTCCCTTGAGTTCATCAACATAAAGTTCGGCGCTGTAAATCGCATTAGCGCCGTCGCCCGCGGCCGTGACGACCTGGCGGAACTGTTTGGCGCGGCAATCGCCGGCGGCAAAAATTCCCGCGGCGGACGTGAGCATATTATCATCGGTGATGATATAGCCTCCCTTGTCCATGTTGACAATATCTCGAAAAAGTCCCGTGGTGGGCGTCCGGCCGACAAATATAAAAACGCCTTCGGCTTCGATGGCGCTGATTTTTCCGGATTCGACGTCGGACACCCTGACGCCGGTGACAAAATCCGTCCCGGCAACTTCGGCCAGCGTTGCCTTCCAGACAAATTCGATCTTCTTTTCCGCAAAGGCCCTTTTCTGCAGGATGGCCGCCGCGCGCAGACGGTCGCGGCGGTGAATCACTGTCACCTTCCTGGCAAAGTGGGTGAGAAACAAAGCCTCCTGAATAGCCGTATCGCCGCCGCCCACAACGATAACATCCTTGTTGCGATAAAAGGGCCCGTCGCAGGTCGCGCAATACGACACGCCTTTTCCGGCAAACGCCTCTTCACCGGGAACGCCCAGCTTGTTCCACTGCGCGCCGGTTGCAGCCACAATGCTCAGCGTCTGGTAAGCCTTACCCGAAACATCCACATTCCAGAGAATCGGAGCATTGGCACTCTTTTGGATGGATTGCACATCGCCAGCAACGATTTCCAGTCCGAAATTCAGAGCCTGTTTTTTGAACAATTGCATCAGATCGAACCCGTTGATGCCGTCGGGGATTCCCGGATAATTTTCAATCAGGTCGGTTATGGTTATCTGGCTGACCGTTGCCGCGCCTTCCACGAGCAATGTTTTGAGACCGCTGCGGGCGGCATAGATGCCCGCGGTGTAACCGGCCGGTCCGCCGCCGACGATGATCGTATCGTAATCATATTGAGGTAAATTCGCCTTGCTCACTTCTCTGGACCTCCTGGATAAACTGCATGTAATTTAATCAAGATACGGGATTTTTGTAAAGTCTTTTAATACGGGTTTATTTATGATAATGAATTGCTGAAGGGGAAAATATGGAAAAACTCAAAGGTTCACAAAAAAAATATCTGCGCGCGCAGGCGCATTACTTAAAGCCGGTGGTAATGATCGGCGCCAAAGGTGTCACCGGGCAATTAACCGGTTCGGTTGACGCCGCGTTAAACGATCACGAACTCATCAAGGTAAAATTCGGCGAATTCAAGGAAGCAAAAAAGGATATCTCCGCCCAAATCGCCAAAGACACCCAAAGCGAACTTGTCGGCCTCATCGGCAACATCGCTATTTTTTACCGCCGGCATCCCGATCCGGGAAAAAGAAAAATCACTCTGCCATAAAAACCAATATGATCATTCCGGTACAGGCGGATATCCAACCCTCCTGAAAGATTCTCAGCAATTGAATTGGGCGGCGTATGACGCCCAGGGCAAAACCAATAAAAAAGAGAGATGGGGGTGTTGTCCCCCATCTCTCTTTAAGATGATATGGATATTCAGCCTTTACACGGTAAAAGCCGCTTCAGGCGCTTCCATGATGGAGTTGTCGCCTTCCTTGATCACTCTCAGAATCGTGCCCACGATGGGCAGGATGTTGTGGCAGAAGAATTTGGCGGAGGCCACTTTACCCGCGTAGAAGGGATACTCGAAGTGTTCCTTGCCGAGTTCTTCGGCTTTCTTCTGGCAGATCAGCGCCTGTTCGAGCAGAAGTTTAGCGGCATAAATATAACCGGTGGCATGCAGGATGCGGGTGGCGAAAAAGCCGATCATGCCGAACTTGCCCTGACCCAGGTAGCCGGCCATCGTGTTCTGGATGTCTTTGTAGTTGGCCAGTGATTCTTCCAAAAGAGCGAACTGCGCGCCGAAGACGGCATTGGCTTTATTGGCCTGCACAAATTTTTCGATTTCGGCAAACCATGTCGCAAAAACCTGGCCTCCGGCCATCATCCATTTACGGCCGATGAGGTCCATGGACTGGATGTAGTTGGTGCCTTCCCAGATGGGATAAATCCGGCAGTCACGGAGCTGCTGAGCGATGGGGTACTCTTCCGAGAAACCGTATCCACCGTAGCACTGCATGGCTTCGGAGATGGAGAGGAACGCCATATCGGAACACCAGGCTTTGACGATGGGGATGTTGACCTCGATATAGGCCTTGGCCAGTTTGCGCTCGTTTTCATCCGAGGTGTTCTCCGCGATGTCCATGCAATAGTAGGAAAAAGCGATCATGGCGCGGGACGCTTCCGTGATGGACTTCTGGAACAGGAGCATGCGGCGCACATCTTCATGGTTGATGATGGGAACCCGGCCCGCCTTGGGATTGGTGAGCTGGCGGCCCTGGATGCGGCCTGCCGCGTACGCGCACGCGTTGTTGTAGGCGACGGTTGCCGCGGACATGGCCGCAAGACCGGTGACCGTGCGCTCTTCGTTCATCATCTGGAACATCTGGGCCATGCCCTGTCCCTTGCCGTCCACGGGGGGATCGCCGAGCAGATAACCGCGGCACTTGTTTTCTTCGCCGAAGTTGACGATGGCCGTTGCCGAGCCTCTGAGTCCCATTTTGTGCTCGATGCCGCCGCAGTTGACGTCATTGAACTCGCCCTTTTCGCCGTTGGCATCCGGCCAGTATTTGGGAACGACAAACAGGGAAATGCCCTTGGTCCCCGGAACGCAGCCCTCGATGCGGGCAAGCGCCAGGTGAATGATGTTTTCGGTGATGTCCTGATCGCCGCCGGTGATGAAACATTTTGTTCCCGTAATGTTGTAGATGCCGGGTTCACTGGTGGGGGTCGCCTTGGTGATGATGTCGCCGACATCGGAGCCGCTGTTGGGTTCGGTCAGGTCCATCGTCCCGGACCACTGGCCGGAAAACATCTTGGGCAGGAAGATGTTCTTGATCGTCTCACTGCCGAAGTCGCGGATCAGACCGGCGGAGCCCGTCGTTGCCATGGCATACGGCCCCAGGGAGGCGTTGGCGGCCGCCAGATATTCATTGGTGGCGCCCATTACGCACAGCGGCATGGAACTGGGATCCGAGTGGTCAGCGTTGCTGCTGCCCAGGCCGTTTTCCTGGATGTCCCAGTAGCCTTTCTTGTAGGATTCGGGTGTTGTAACTTTGCCGGCCTTGTAAACGGCATGGATGTTGTCGCCGTCGTCACTGGTCGGGGCGATCGACAGTTTGGCTATCTTCATCGCGTTTTCGAGGATGGAATCTATATCATCGACGCTGTAGCCTCCCTGGAAACGTCCCACACCGAAGACTTTGGACAGGTCGAGCCATTCTTTCAGTATGAACTTCTGTTCACGGGTGGAATACAAAAAATTTGATGCCATTGTTTCTTTCTCCTTCTTAAATGTACTTCATGTTTATATCCTGATAAACACGACGGGCAGTATAGAAATTGCCGGTCATTTTGTCAACGAGTTAAATCCCGGGATCTACGCCGCTGAAAGCGGGAAACGGAGCGGCAACACAACATCGTATTTATTTTTGGCATTTAACGCATGGTTTACGTTAAATCCTTCCGGTCGATTTTATGCGAGGCCAGATAACGCTGCACGGCCTGCTCGATTGTCGGGAAGAAATTCCCGGCGCCCAACCGGGTAAACATGCCATAACACTTGAGCAGATCCTTTACCGGATCTTTCATCTCGGCAAAAAACAGGTCCATGCCGGCTTCGTGCAGGGTCTTATCAAGATCGGCGAGCATGTCCGCCGCCGTTGTGTCCACATCGGTTATCGGCTCGGCCGTCACAACGACCCATCCGGTCGGCGTCGGAGCGTCGGCCACGGCGCGCAGGACCTGTTCCCGAAAGGTCTCCGCATTGGCAAAAAACAGCGGCGCGTCCCAGCGAAAAAGCACCAGCCCCGGAATCAGCGTGGCCTCGGGATAACGGGAAATATCGTGATAACTGTCGAGTCCCTCTACGTGACCCAGCACGGCGTAATACGGATGCCAGGCCCGCCAGATAAAAGCGAACAACGCCAGACCGATGGCAATAAAAATACCCTTGATAACGCCCAGTGAAATAACGCCCAGGAAACACACCATAGAGAAGACGAATTCCGCCCGCCGCATTTTATATAAACGAAGAACAGTGCGAACGTCGACGATGCTGATGCAGGCGCAGATGACAACGGCGCCCAGCACGGCCTGCGGAAGATTCTTGAGTAATGTGGGAGCAAAAATCAACAGAAGCGCGATGCAAACCGCGCCGACGATGCCACTGATTTGCGTTTTGGCGCCCGCCGATTCGGCCACCGGCGTTCGCGATGCGCTGCTGGTCACCGGAAACCCCTGAAAAAAACCGGTGGCAATATTGGCGGCCCCGAGGGCGATGATCTCCTGATCGCTATCCACCTCCCGCCCCGCACGCAGCGCAAAGGTGCGGGAAAGCGCGCTCATGTCGGCAAACGATACCAGCGCGATGGCCACTGCCGCGGCGCACAGGGCGCCGAATTCCTCCAAAGAGACAAAGGGAATCCGGAATTGCGGCAGACCCTGCGGAAGCGGTCCGACAACCGCGATACCGGTCCGGACCGACAAATCCAGGACAGACGCAACGATTGTCGCGCCGGCAACGGCAATCAGTACGCCGGGAATCCGGGAAGCCCAGCGCCTGAAACCCAGAATCACCCCAAGACAGGAAAAGCCGATAAGACATGCCGTCCCGTTAATTTGTCCGTTGATCACGCCTTGCACAAGGCCGTTTGTTTCTTGTAAAAAATTACTGCCGCCGACCGAAAAACCGAAAATCTTCGGCAACTGGCCGATCAAAACCGTGAGCGCGATTCCGTTCAGATAACCGACGCGAATCGGTTTGGCCAGGAGATCGGTGATAAAACCGAATTTGGCCAGACCGGCAACGACACAAAAAAGTCCCGTGAGGACAGCCAGCATTCCGGCCATCGCTATCGCTTTGTCGGCATTCCCCGCGGACAGAGGCAGTATCGAGGCCGCGATGAGACCGGCTAAAGCCGAATCAGGCCCTAAAATCAAAATCCGGCTGGGTCCGAAAACGGCATACGCGATCAGCGGAATAATCGTGGCGTAAAGACCATAGATCGTCGGCAACCCTGATGCCGACGCGTAAGCCATGCCGACGGGCACGAGAATCGCCGTCAACACCAGACCGGCAAGGATATCATGAATCAGCCATTCGCTTTTGTAGCCGCGTAACGTTTCCAGCAGCGGAATCCGGCGCGACAAACCGCGGGGGCGCGCCCGAAAAGCAAAGGACCGGACCGGTTGGATTTTATTGTTTTCCAAAAAAACTCCTCTTGAAGACGCGCGGTATTGCTTTTAAATCGTCTTTTTGTCACTTGATTATTTAGCTGATGTGTTTTAAAAAATAAAGATATTTCATAAAATGCCGAGAGAATCGGCCAATAAAACACTGGTTAAAAACCCGATGCAATTCAAGATCCTGGTGACGATTTTAATTTGCGACTTTATCTTTATAATGATCTCCATTCCCCTGATTTTACGTAAAGTACCCCGGAATGTCATCTATGGTTTCCGCACCCCGACAACGTTAAAAAACGATTTTATCTGGTATGAAGCAAATGCCTGTTTCGGAAGGCTTTTTTTAATCGGCAGCCTCCTGTCCGCTTTCATAATGCTGTTTATCTATTTTTCGGATATCGTTCCCGCGCAGTATTTCATCAATGCCGGCATCGCCGTTCTGGTTATCCCTGCGATCATTGCCACGGTGTTAACTTTTCTTTATTTAAAATCGATTCAATAGAGGGTGTCCCTTGATAGAAATGGCCGATGAAAACAAAAAACAACGTCGTATAGACATGATCAGGGACGCGTTGATGGGAAAAGCGCCTCTGACTTATGCAGACTTGGAAACATCAGGACAGCTGGACTCGTTTCTGGAAAACCGCGAAGCGGAAATGATGGCCTATTTCACCGAAGCGCAAAACAAGGCATGGGAAGAGACGCTGTCCACGTTTCTGGATTTCTACGATCCTTCTTATGACGAAACCAATTCACCCATGTAGCGGTTATTGAAACGATCGGCAATGCAACGGTTCGGATGGAAACAGCGGTCTGTTAATTCTTTCTGACGGTGATGTTTTGTTGTCCGCCGGAAGAGGATACGGCTGAGAGCAATGCCGTCTGCAGATAATGATTTTTCCGTTCCGAATCTTTGGTGTCATAAAAGACAGCCAGGGCAAAAATTTGATCCATGGAAGCCGTCAGCTTTCTAAACTCGGCAATTTGCGTTGACGGCACAGGATCAGCGGCGACGTTTTTCGCTTTGACCGGATTCATGGGAGTCCCGCCCTGCCTCATTTCAAAATGCAGGTGCGGTCCCGTAGCGAGACCGGTTGCTCCCACGTAACCGATTAAATCGCCCTGCAGAACTTTTCTGCCTTTACGCACTTCGCTGCTAATGCGGGAAAGATGACCGTAATAGGTTCGATAGCCGTTGTGGTGGGAAATGATGACGATTTTGCCGTAACCGGATTGATAACCGGCAAAATTTACCGTACCGTCAGCGACGGCGCTGACCGGTGTGCCTTTCGCGGCGACATAATCAATCCCGTGGTGAGGCCGGCGAACTTTCAGGATGGGATGCAGGCGACTGCCACTGAAATGAGAGCTTATCCGCCGAAAGCTCAAAGGCGCTTTCAGAAAAGCTTTGCGCAAAGACTGGCCCTGAGCATTATAATAAAGAGCTTTGTCGTCACGCTCGTAAAGATAAGCGTTGTACGTCTGGTTGTTGTTGATAAATTCAATCGATAGGATTTTCCCGAATTTTTTAAATTCTCCGTCCAAGTATAATCCTTCCGCAATAATTCTGAACGTGTCCCCTTTGCGCAAATCGGTGTTGAAGTCGATATCCCAGGCCAGAATATCCGCCGCCTGCAGCGCAAGCAGATAATCTTCCCGTTCCTGACCGAATGAAGCAATCAGACTCTCCTGAATGGTACCGCCGATGGTCAGAATGCGGGTTTGATAAGGTATGTCATATTTACACGCCTGAAAGCATCCGTGAACGCGATCAATTTTCAAAACCGTATGATCATCAATCCCATAAGTAAAGGAGTTGATGTAGTTCTGTTTATCCAGAACAAAACTATAGGGTTTGCCCGGTTGCAGTTCCCGCAGCGGATGAATGTTGGCGGATGCGTTTTTCATCTCGAACAGATCTTCCGTTCGCAAACCATATTTCGAAAAAATGGAAAAAAGGGTTTCACCCTTCTCAATTTTATTATTGATGGATTTTAAGCGTTCAGTTTCCTGCAGGTTTTTTGTTTCTTCCGATACGACGGCTTCTTCTCCGATGAAATAATGAATCAGCGGCTGATGCAGAGAGAAGAACCCGACCAAAACGAATAACATGACAGGCAAAAATAAATTTTTTCTCTTCAAAAATTCACTCCTTGTTCTGCAAACTCGGGGTAGGAATTACTTATTGTAGGGAATATGTCAAGGGAAAAAGGCTGTTTTCTGCGGAAGTATTTGAAATAATTAATCTTATGGATAATGCCACCCGGCGACATTTCCGATGACGATCCTGACTGAAGGTGGCCGAAAGGCTCAAAACACGAATGATGCGGAAAGCCGGGTTTTTCAGGTGTAAGGGGACCCGAAAATCGGAGGCAATGCGATGTCAATCCACCAAAAAGTCTTTTCCCCCTTGTTTCCGGGAATGAAACAAGGGGGAAAAGATGATACGTTATCGTCTTTGTTTTTAACCAAGCAATTTTGTCTGCACGCCTTTCAGGATATCTTCCGTCTCTTTCATCATACTCTGCACCATGTCGCTGACTTTGGGCATGTCGTTGATGCGTTGCGCCGCTTCTCCGGCAGCCAGCAACGCCTTCTCTTTGTCGCCGTCGTAGGCGGCCTGCATGGACTCCATTTCAAACTCAATCAATTTGAAGTCGATCGACAGCATATCATCCGGTGTTCCCAGATAACATCCGGGCGATTTTTGCAGAGTGTTCTTGGCGTGCTCTTCACTGCGCGGATTTTTAAGCCAGCGCGCCGGTCCGACGAAACCCCGG